>Ga0228710_1000288_pt1 | contig 56581 bp, 21 predicted proteins | sample MedpolnodulmetaG_FD_177995 | JGI IMG/M metagenome (GOLD analysis project Ga0228710, IMG submission 177995) | Root nodule microbial communities from Medicago polymorpha collected in Santa Monica, California, United States - pink nodules | ecosystem: Host-associated > Plants > Roots > Nodule... | reverse complement strand
ATATCCTTTTTGAGTTTTTTGTTTTTAGTTTGAGATGTTTACACCAATTTTGGCAGTCTTCCTATTTAGTTTTGTCGCAATTTCTTGGTCTATTATCTAAGGATTCAGACTGTGTCGGGTAATGTCATGTTTTTTGAACTTAATCTGAATTTTGTTTCGTTCAAAACCTTATTATGTTGTTAGCCTTTATTTCCTATGCATACTTTTATTATTTCTTTCTTTGCAAGTAGAGTTGTGCAACTGTGAATGAATTTTGAGGTGAGAATCACCTTTCCTTGGATCGGATCAGGTTTTTGTATTCAGGTTATCTCTATCGCCTTCAGATGTCAGGATTCCCTTTAAGTTTCAACGAAGACAATTCCCTTTGACTATATCATTTGCAATGACAATTAACAAAAGTCAAAGACAGTTGTATGTTGTTGTTTCAAGAGTTACATCCAGAGAAGGAGTAAAGATATTGATCACCGATGAAGATGGTGAAGATACCAATGTGACGTCTAACGTCGTATATGAGGAAGTATTTTGTAATGTGATGAAATTACATGCCAATGTACTAAAATTTTCATATTCTTTTACCGAATTATTGATAGGATTACCGAATTTTCTTTTATAATATTTTCAGATTTTATACATTTGATAGGATTACCGAATTCTATAATCACCTATTCTTTTTTTCACCGTTACCAATTATATATTGCATTTTATTATTCGTCCATCGCACGGGTCAACAATCTAGTAATAATTTACCCTCGTTTATTAGATATATTAAAAGCAAATATAAAAATCAATTCACAATCCTTATCAACGAAGGATTCGATAAGATAACTTGGTGAAAAAGATGTTTAGAACCCAACACGTTAACGTGTGGTTCTTCAAATACAGAAAGAATGACAAAGACATAAATAGAAAAAACATCACAACAATTAATATTACCAACACCAGATAGAGAAAAAACCCATAAGAGATATTAGGAAGGTCCTGTCCAAAAAATAATACAGATCAAATCAAATCAGTAAAGAAGATTACACCAAGAAATAAAAGAACAGAAAGAAAAAAAAAATCCCTATAAAATAACTTGCAACTTCTGTTTTTGGTTTTTATAGCTACACATAATAATCTCTGTTCCTCTCAATGGCATGCAAAAACAAGAGTTTCAAGAACAAAAAGAGGTTTTTGTTTACCCTAACAGAGTTCGATGTAGTGACATCTCTAATGGAGCTTAGCAATAGCGACGAAGAGACTCATTCTAGCACAATCCTCTCCGATGAAAATCACCATAGCAATAGCAGCAACAGCGTCACTATGCAATCTAAGCCGCAACAAAGTAAGAGTAGTGATGATATTTCATCATCATCACTCACCGATCAAGTTGAAGATACGTTGGCAAAAGTAGAAGAAGATGAAGGATTAAAGAGGAAGAAAAGGTGGTTTCGTTCCATTGAAGAGTTATATAGAGTAACAAAACCTATTGTTATTGTACCTCCCTTTGATAAGAATGAGGTCACGTTCACAACTTATTTGTGTCAGAAGCTAACTTTAGATAGGTTTTAATTTTTGTTACAATATAGTCTTTGGATGCTTTACAATGCTATACTCTTAAACATTATGTTTAATTCTTTTTTTATGTAGATATTATATTTAATTACTTTTGAACACCGTTAATCCGTTATTATGGTTTTCCTTAAATAAAAAATGGTAAAGGAAACAATAAAATTGTCTTCACCTCTTAGGACATTCTACGTACGTAGAATCAAATGTACTTCAGTGAGTCAAATACATATTCTTGGAGATATGGAAACTGAAAGCCATGCATGGGATGATATTAACATGCAGCTAATTCACATCATCGCCATGAATTCACGTAGTAATCGCAAGTTTGAGGTTTAGTTCATGGTCAAAGTTTAAGAAATCATACTATTCCTGTTCTATGAACTATATATTGTAAGTTGTCACACGTTAAATTCAATGATGTGGAGTTTCTTTATTCAACTAGTCAACAGTTTTTCTGGTTTGTTGGATGCAAGTAGGATGTTTGTCATGTGGTTTAGATTGATTTTGAGATTAAAAAAAATCATTCGATCTATAGTAAAAATCATGCACAATTAAGTTCGATTTGAATGAAACTTAAAAAAAAAAAAAACGATCCAATACGATTCAATTAAATACAGTTTTATTTGGATTTATTTTTTTTATATCCAAATACAATTGTAATTTTTTATTAATATTAATATTACATGAACAAAATATGATCATATAAAATATATCATAAATTAATACAAAGAAAAATAGATTAAATTACACTAATAAATATTGTTTGAAAAGAATCGAATCAAAAACCAATAAACAATATAATTCAATGTATTAATACTAATAAAATAAATAAATATTAAAATTTACTTATGCAGTTTAATTCGTTTTGATTTAGCTTTGAGATTCAATTTAAAAAAAATGATCAGAAATTTGATTCGAGCGGTTTCCGCAAAATGATATTTAAATGCATAGTATTTGATTTTATGTGGTTTTTGGTGTTTTCAAATCGGTTTTGCGGTTTTTATTTGGAATTTTGAACCGTTTTAGATATAAAAAAAATCGTGTTAACCCTCCTATTCATATAGGAAAAGGGCTCTAATAATCTAAAATTTAATCAAAAGGTAAGTAATGTCTGACAAAAAATTGTTCTACCTAAAAACTAAACACGATGTATTGTGAAATATTGATTTCATTCATGCTCAATGATACAAGGGAGGCTGTTTAATTTACAATTTTTTTACCGTTTCACCATCATACAAGAGAAAGGCATGTTCAATAACTACTCTAAGTACGATCCAAAATTCACCTAACCAGCGCTCAAGTTAAAACACAAGAAAGATTATGCCTTGTTTCCAAAACTATAAATAGCATATATGCACTTTCATGCGAAGGTCGATCACGTGATTCAGGAGTTTTAGAAAATATTCATTCATATAAATCCTGAAATATTTCCAATCACCCAATGTACTCATGAAATCACTAATCAGGTGTACTAAATTGAATATTTTGTTGACATTTTGAATACTTTGCAAAATGAAAAGGAAAAAAATTGTAATCTTAATGATGCAGAGGGTTTCCAGTTGGTACTTCATTGGTATTTTATTTTTTGACAAATTCATTAGTATTTTATTTTTTCAGCCTAATTTTATTATTTGTTTTGTTTTGTTATTTCCTTATTTAAGTTTCACAGTTGTAGCCTAAGAGACAACTTCTATTCAATTAATAATATTTTAGAGAGTTATCTTAATTTCTGGTGGATTTCATAAGCTTATTTTCACAAGTTTGTCGCTTACAAACTTATATCTTTTCAATCTAGGTTTAGCGTTTGCTAGTCTATGTTTCCGACTGCGTCACTTAATTTTCCTAACTCTTGAATGGACATTTATTTAGTTACCCATGAAAGATGAATCAATCCCAAACACAACATGCTAGACTCGTTTAATTCCCTTTGTACTAGTAGTCTATGGAGTATATGTCAACAAGAAGGAACCTTTTTTTTTTTTTACAAAATGTGAACAAGAAGCTGACTAACACTAATGCATAACTCTTTACCAAACTTGGGATCTTCTTCGGTGAAGCTTCTAAAGGACATAGAAGGGAGCAATAAATTTCAATTGACGGGACAACAGAACACGCTTGGAGGCAAGAAACTATTATATTAATATTACTAAAGAACCTCATAGACCCAAAGTCAACATCATAATAATACGATTTTGAAAAGAAGAAAAAGAGAAAACAATTCGGATTCATTTATATAATTATTTTGTGACAACATTTGAAATAAATTGAAACATAGAAAAATGGATAGTAAAAACACAATATGAATATAGAGAGATTTGTTAAAAAATTATTCCAAAATAGTTGTACAAATACTATATTTTTCTTTTTTAAATAGCAAGAGTCATATATGTTGATCACAGTATATTCCTGCTTGAAAAAGGAAAGGTTTAATTGCATGTTTGATCTTTTATGTTTATTTTAGTTTTCAAGTTGGTCCCTTATGTTTTAAAAGTTTCGAGTTGGTCCCTTACGTTTTAAAAGTTTCAAGTTGGTCCAAAACGTTACCCACGTTGGAATAAGTTAGTCTCTTTCGTAACTTAACGTTTAAAGATTTGAGTTGACAATATGAGTGATAGAACCTTAATTTATTTAGAAAATCAGTTTAAAACATTTTTTTAATTTTTTTGGTTTTATTAAACTTAATATCATGTCGCGAAAGGGACTAACTTATTCCAATGTGAGTAAGGTTTTGGACCAACTTGAAACTTTTAAAACTTAAGGGACCAACTTGAAACTTTTAAAACATGAGGACCAACTTAAAAGCTAAAATAAACATAAGGGATCAAACATGCAATTAAGCCAAAAGGAAACTACGCCCACTCTTTCTCTCAATGGTAAAACGGGTCAAAACTAACAAGAAAAAACATACTTGACCAAAATATGTTTTCCTAAAAAAAACTTGACAAAAAGATTAAGGAAGATAAAAAAAGTTGGTTTTATATGAAAAAGGAAAAATTTACATTAATTATTTTATAGATTACCTTCCCTTTAATATCCTTTTTACTGTAAAAAAAATTTGAAAAATATGTAATTAATGAATAAAAAATAGATCCTGACAAGTGTTTATTTGGGAAAAGATTCCCTCCATTGAAGTCTCTCCAGTTTTTCCTACAGTTTTAATCCCAACTTTTAATAGTAATCTCTCTTCTTTTTAAACATTAAATACTCTCATTTTATTAATTTTTTTTAATGATCAAGATTCCACATCATTGTGCGTATAGTTGTACTCTTAGAAAAAACTGAAGAAAAAAAAAGGTCAAAATCAATAATTTTAAACAATAATAATTCTCTCTCCTTTATTAGAGATTATCAAAATTTTCTACTAAAAAGAAGAATTCTACAATAAAAATAGAGATTATAAAAATCACAATCCTTATCAATGAAGGACTCGTTAAGATAACTTGGTGAAAGATGTTTAGAACCCGACACGTTAGCGTGTGGTTCAAACACAGAAAGCATGACAAAGACATAAATAGAAAAAATATCAATAATCGAAATCAGATTTTACCAAATACAGAAAACCCATTAAGAGATATTTGGAAGGTCCTGTGGAAAAAAATATATAACAAGACAGAGATAAAACAGAAAAGATTTCAACATGGAAAGAACCGTATAAAAGAACCTGCGACCTCTAGTTTGGTTCTTACATGTAGAAATCACTGTCTCTCTCTCAATGGCATGCAAAATGAACACCAAGAAGAAAAAGTATGGTTTTTTCTCCCTAACGGAAATTGATGCAGCGAAACTCCTAATAGAACTTAGTAATAGCACAACCTACTTGGATGAAAATTGTAAGGGTAGTCATGATATTTCACCATCATCACCCACAGATTCAGTTGAGGATGTGTTGGCAGAAATTGAAGAAGATGAACGGTTAAGGAGGAAGAACAAGAGGTTTCGATATGTTGAAGAAGTGTACAGAGTTACAGATCCAGTAGTTATTGTACCTCCCTATAATAAGAATTAGGTCACATTAACAACTGACTTGTGTTACAAGTTAACTTTAGATAGGTTTCATACATATGTAATATGGTCTTCAGATACTTATAATAGTATTTATTAGCTATACGTTGAAACATTATACTTGATTCTGAACATTGCTTATATTCATGCATAATATTTTTTTGGTTAACAAATTTTGTTGCTGATTCTTCAAGTAGAGATAGAGGACCAAATTGTTTAGGTTATCGTTGAATATAAGTGGATAATAAATTGAGTCAATCGCGCAGATAATTTAGTTTTATGCTGAAATATGCTACTACCAGTCACCAATGTGTGTGAGGTACGCACCGGAAACTCAAAGCTTTAGCTTTTTCTTAGAATTATTCTCCAAATCATGGAGAGTTCCGGACCACGATTTTAAATACAATACACTCCAGATTCTCAAAATATATATCGATGATAAGGCATGCTTGCGAAGATCATTGTCATCACCATCGTCTTAGATTAATGAACTAACCACAAGTTTGCAGGTGAACTAATGTTGGGCAGCGCAATAGTACCCCTAGTTCATGGCCAAGTTTAAAAAATCCTAAGATTCCCGTTCTAAGAACTAATATTTTTAGTTAAAGAGGTTCCAAGAACTATTGTAAGTTGTAACACGTTAAATTCAACGATGTGAGATCATAGCTTTCCTCATTTAACTAGTTAACAGTTTCACTTTCCGGTTAGTTGGTCTAGAAAATAGCAATCTAAATCCAATTATGATGAAAATACATACTAACTATCAGTATTACCCCGCCTACAAGTAACATAATAATACCATGAAAAAATATTCACTATACTAAAAGAATATACAGAGTAACTGGATTTCTCAAAAGCAGGCTTAATCAGCAAAATTCTTTACGTTTCACTATCATACAAGAGAACGGCCTGTTCAATAAACTACCAGAAGTGCCATGCAAAATTCATCTAATCAGAGCTCAAGTTAAAACACAAGATAGATTCTGCCTTGTTTCCAAAACTATCAATAGCATATATGCACTTTCATACACCTTCAAAAGGTGGATCACGTGATTGAAGAGTTTTAGAAAAACATTCATCCAATTCCTTCACAAGATTAAAAGCTTCAATGCTCAAGATGGAAGACATATTCTGTCAGCTGTTGCAATTTGCAAGGATCAAGTTTCTGCACTGACACAACAGGTTGCTTCTTCACAGTAAGCATCCGAGAGGCATTGTCCACAGTCCAACCTTGTTGTAGTACATCTACAATCATACAATCAAAAAGTCTATAATGATATCATAGGAAAGGAAGAGATGTTGATGATGTAATTTAATGTGTGATTAATTTTTCAAAATGCGGCAAAAATAAGACTACACAAGCAGAGCTGCCTTTCCAAGATAGCTCATTGTAAGTAATTGTCATGTTCACTTCCAGCCAGCCAGATTGACCAGTGTTCTCAATTGTAGATGGTGGAAAATAGTGGATTGTTCAACATATATGTCACTAACAGGACTCTCAGCTATATCTACATGACTTCCATTAATTACATCACGTGGTACATGAGGAACCTTACAAGATTCTCTTATTGTCCATCACATTTTAGCATAAAATTTTGATTCGCTACTCTACAGTCTAGCTAAAAATCCAATTAGTTAGTAGATATATTGACAGTAGTGGCATGGAATACGACAATGAGAATTGGAACCCACTTTCACTGAACACATTGTGTATCCGAGTGCAAGATTAAAAGGACTATTTTCGGTTCAACGGTCGTCAAGAAAGGATAGGGGCCAAGCATTAATGAATATCATCTAGTCATGCAGAAATAATGTTGAACATAATCAAGTTAAAATAAATACATTGATTGCTTGTGGATGTTATTTAATGTAATAAAAAATATCAGGACAACATTGTATATGATCCAAAAGGTGCTAAAACAAATAGACATGCATTGTTTGATTTAAAAATGAACATAAAATTACTTACAACTTGTAGCACCATCCTCGCTCATTCCCAGAAATAAAGCAGCATCTTCAACACTTATTGTAGAATAAGCAGATACAAGAAGCTGAAAAATCTCCTTTGCGTAAAGTTCTGGAAAAAGCATATTGGTGATATTAACTTTTGCGCTGTACAATTCATATTTGGAAGGAAAAAAACATATAGATGCAAAAGACTTTTGCAGTCAAACTGCTTAGAAAATAAATTGAAAAGCAAGAAACATACTTATTAAAACAATTGCAAAAGTTATTGCAGAAGTGGCACATCACTAGTTTACTAAATTTTATGCGATCCATGGCACCTTCGTCGACATTACATGTTGGCCAAAGAAATTACATTATTCATCAAATTCTTTTTTAGTTATATTTAAAGGGGAAGAGAACAGCCAAAAACAAGTGATCAATCACTGTTCTTCCCAGGTTCAAACTATATTACACTTTTTTCCATCAAAGTAATTAAACTTTTTGCAATGTTTCCATCCATAACATACTAAAGCAACATGTAACTATCTTGAAAACTATATGCAGTAGTGCAAACAACCAAACCATAGTTTCTACAGTGTCAATACACCCAAAAACAAACCACCTTAAATCCAAACCCAATAAAGTGAGACACTAATATAAGATTAAACCATTTAAGAGGTTAAAGATTGAGTGCAGAAGCTACGCTAATAAAGATCCAACATATATGTCACTAACAGGACTCTCAGCTATATCTACATGACTTCCATTAATTACATCACATGGTACATGAGGAACCTTAAAAGATTCTCTTATCGCCCATCACATTTTAGCATAAAAATTTGATTCGCTACTCTACAGTCTACAGTCTAGCTAAAAATCGAATCAGTTGGTAGATAAATTGACAGTAGTGGCATGGAATACAACAAGGAGAATTGGAATCCACTTTCACTGTGAATGGTAGAAATATGTCACGCCATAAAGAAACTCCGCACGGCTTCAAACATCTCAACAACAAGCGGTTTTGCAGCATACATCATAAAATTTGTGTAGCAGTCGTCAAACATTTAACATACACACAAGTGAAGTAACACCACAATTTCTCAGGCAACATATTTCATCGTCTAATAATGAACAATACTCCATGAAATAACCAGCAAACAAAAGGTACATAACACATGTGAATGGCTTTTATATTTGCAACATTCATCATTCTTGTAACACACTTTAATGACTACACATTAGATCAAAAGGTAGAGAAAGCAGAGAGGAAGAGGAGGAAGGTAAAAGAACAAGAGTATCTTGAAAGATCCTATTCAAAAAACACATACAAAAAAAATAGTATAAATAAAGCATTTCAATGCAAGTGCACATTACGAACCCTTGTGTTACATTTGTGCTTCATTTATCCTTGCATCATTTTCTTCCTCTTTGCTTGTGTCGTCCTGGTTTGAGGAAGCTAGCAAATGCTGATTCCCTACAACACTTTCGTCGCTCTTTGCTAACGAGAGATGGTCCATCGGAAGAGAGTTCTTTTTGTAATTCCAAACAAGCATTGAAATATAATCTTGAGGTATAATAAGACCTTGTTCTCTGATGCAACTCTGTTGCTCCTCCAAAGTCTTTGGATCTGCTAATTTTATGTATTCTAGCAATGCCTTTACATGGTCAGGCCTCCAATTACCAGGGAATGGGGTGTAATCCGTCTCAGGTACGAGGGACATCCTTGTATACTGGAGCCCATCAATTGATTCGGCAAGACCCATCCTAAGCAAATTCTGGTACTCAGGAGACTGCCCTTTCTTCTCCTTCAGCGGACGGCCCAGGTTTCGAGCACCAATCTTATATACTTTCGCACGCGAGCGAAGCTTGTATTTAGCAGCATAGAGCTTTGCAAGTGAACCTCTTATGATATAAGAACAGAAATTCACAATCTTCTTCCTATTGTCTGCAAACCTATACCACTCAACCATGGTTGACAAAAACTTGTTCATTTGAGCATTGGTATGAGCTTGAGTGGCATGAAACATCCTAAAACAAGGCTGTGGATCAGGATCCCTATCACCCTTAAGAAAACTCAACTTTCTAAATTGCCTAATACATTGCTTTAAGCTCGCGGTGACCGATAAAAGTGTTCCTACACCCTTTTCACTAATGATCTTACCACCAGTTGCAGTGTACCTAAGTGTCGGATAAACAACTCTCCTACAAAGCACGTGATCAAGAAACATTATACCTTTGGTTATATGTTCTATAGGGAGGCATTCGTTATCAAGCTTGATCATGAACTTCTGATCACAAAACTCAATCAACTGCTTCCTCAACGTCGCTGCGTCTGCTCTAGGACCCCGAACACCGATCAGTACATGACCTCCATATCTTATAAAATCCATCTTCCTAGTTTTATCCGGTCCACTAGTTGGCACAAACTCCGGCCAAGAAGTGTTCCCTTGCTCGGCTTCCCCTTCGGGACTATTCCATATAACATCACTCTTAGAAGGAACGTAAATCTCCTTCATTTTCCCTTCCAACCAACGATCCAACTCATCCAAAACAATATTTGCCAGAAGCGGACTCAAAACCCCACAATGCCCCCAACTCGGAACCTTCTCAGCTTCCTCCGGCGCAAATCCAAAAAAAGTATCCAACCAATAAGGATCCGGCTTTGGCTCATCCTCATTCAAAACCCTCTTTTTCTGATACTTCCTCTTCTTCTTCTTCACCTCCCTATCATCAACCTTACTTGTTACAACCGGCGTAACCAACGCGGATTTCAACAAATCCACAACCATCTTATCCCTAACATCTCTCATAACAGAATTAATCACTAACCCTACTTTTACTCCATCCAACAAAGTACTCAAATCACCTTTCAAATACCATAAATAGCCAGCAAAATTCCTTCTTATGACCCTCAAAACGGTATGTGGCGTCCTCCCAGGACGAAAAGCATACGATTTCTCTGAAAACCTAGGTTCATAAATTGGTTCAAGAATGATTAATAAAACCTCCTGAACAATTTTATCTTGAAAAGGTGTAGGTTGTGTGGTGTTTAAGATGATTTTGATTTTTCTTTTGGATAATGAATCGTGATCGGTTTTATCAATGGGAGATTTGATGAAGAATTTGAGACGGGAGCCCCATTTGAAATTGCCGTCAATGACGGCGTTACGAAGAGCGAGGAGGTTTTCGAGTTCAGAGCGTTGTATGGAGGAGCGAGGGGTGTAGGAACCGGTTTCATCGGTGGTGACTTTCTGGTAAGCTAGGAGCCAGAGTTCGAAGCGGCGGAGGGTGGAGGAGAGGTTGGTGATGAGTTTATCGGGTTGGCGGAAGTTTTCGATCCAGAGATTGGAGATGAGGGAGAAAGCGTCTTCCTTGAGGAGGGTGGAAGGGTCGTTTGGGTCGGGTGGTGGACGGCGGAAGGGAGTGGTGGAGAAGTGGCGAGGAGGGGGGTGTAAGGGAGTGAAAGGGGCGTGTGAGTGGAATGGATTTGTGTGAGTGAGATGGCGGAGAGTGGAGAGAGTGAAACGGTGGTGTCGATGCATTATTTTTTGAACAAGAGTGAAATCAAATAAATAAATTAAGGTGGAGTAGAACAGAAAAACCCAACAAAAACCCTTGAAGCTGCTTCTGCAAATCAAATTAATTCTAACATTATAGACAAAACTTGTTGATAATTTAAATAATATCAGGAACTGTTCATCGTAATGTTGTTTCGTTGCGGAAAGAAGACGACGTTGATTTATTGAATGCGTGATTCAGACTATCCGATTACAAATTAATGGAAAGAATTATCTACTGCATGTAACTGAATGCTTAATCAGTTTGGTCCCATAAGTAATAAAATGTTTGTAGTTTGTTCCTTAACTTTATTTAAAGTATTACTTTGGTCTTTGGTCCTTTTTGTTAATTTAATTCAAAAAACCGTTAAGTTTAAGGACCAAACTAATACTAATTAAATAAGCTAAGGGACCAAACTAATACTAATTAAATAAGTTAAGGGACCAAAATTTAACGTTTCTTTTTAATTAATTAACATAAAGGACCAAACTGATACTTTAAATAAAGTTAAGGGACCTAAACGGACCTTTTATTACTTATGGGATCAAACCGATACTTGAAATCAAGTTAAGGGACCAATTGAGCATTTTAGCCTAAATTCAACGATGTGACGTCATAGCCTTCTTTATTCAACTAGTTCACAGTTTCGCTTTCCAGTTAGTTGGTCTGGAAAGTAACAATCTAAATCCAATTATGATGAAAACATATATTAACTATCAGCACTACCCAGCCTACAAATAACATTTAATCTCTTTCAAAAAAAACAATAACATTTAATCAGAATATATAGTGACTGGGTTTCTCAAAAGCACATTTAATCAGCAAAATTCTTTACGTTTCGCTATCATACAAGAGAACGGCATGTTCAATAACTACTGGAAGTGCCGTGCAAAATTCATCTAACCAGAGCTCAAGTTAAAACACAGGAAATGTTATGTGCCTTGTTTCCAAAACTATCAATAGCATATATGCCCTTTCATACACCTTCAAAAGGTGGATCATGTGATTGAAGAGTTTTAGAAAAACATTCATCTAATTCCTTCACAAGATTAAAAGCTTCAATGCTCAAGATGGAAGACATATTCTGTCAGCTGTTGCAATTTGCGAGGATCAAGTTTCTGCACTGACACAACAGGTTGCTTCTTCACAGTAAGCATCCGAGAGGCATTGTCCACGGTCCAACCTTGTTGTAGTACATCTACAATCATACAATCAAAAAGTCTATAATGATATCATAGGAAAGGAAGAGATGTTGATGATGTAATTTAATGTGTGATTAATTTTTCAAAATGCGGCAAAAATAAGACTACACAAGCAGAGCTGCCTTTCCAAGATTAGCTCATTGTAAGTAATTGTCATGTTCACTTCCAGCCAGCCAGATTGACCAGTGTTGTCAATTGTAGATGGTGGAAAATAGTGGATTGTTCAAATTCCGCTACACTACAGCATTATAGTGCCTATATAGTTGCAATTTGACATCATTTTGGACTTAATAACGTATCGCTGGGGAGCAATAGTGGTTTGTCAAAATTCCGCCATGTTGTGGCACTAATGCACTGCTATAGCCGCTATCATCAAATGTCAATAATCATGTTGAATGGTGCTTCAAATATAATTTTGATTATTCTCTCTCTCAATCCAAGCACAAAATATAACCAATATCCAAGTTCTACTGTTTCTGGGAGAGGGAAAAGTAAACTGATAATATTAGATAGCACAGGTTAGTTGTAATCTTTCATTCTTTTTTTTTTTCCCTTTGGTTCCCACCCCCATTATTTTCTCCTCCATTTTTAACCAACTGACTTCTTGAATTGATGATTGTAAATTCATTCTATTTCCTTCTCTTTTCTCCTCATTCCAAGTGTAAACTTGTCAGTTACTTAGAATTTCAAGAAACAGTTAGCCTCAAATTCAGCAACTGCTCTCTGTAAAAAAACATATATTTCCAAACCATAGTTTCTACAGTGTCAATAGACCCAATAAAGCTGAGACACTAATATACGACTAAACCGTAAAGAGGTTAAAGATTGAGTGCAGAAGCTACGCTAATCAAGATCCAGCATATATGTCCCTAACAGGACTTTCAGCTATATCTATATGACTTTCATTAATTACATCACGTGGTACATGAGCAACCTTAAAAGATTCTCTTATTGCCCATCATATTTTAGCATAAAATTTTGAATAGCCTCTACACTCTAGCTAAAAATCCAATTAGTTATATTGACAGTAGTGGCATGGAATACAACAAGGAGAATTGGAATCCACTTTCACTGAACACGTTGTGTATCCGAATGCAAGATTCAAAGGACTATTTTCAGTTCATGGGCTGTCAAGGTCGGGCATTAATGAACTTCAGCTAGTCACGCAGAAATAACATTGACCCCAATCAAGTTATAATAAATGCATTGATTGGTTGTGGATGTTATTTAATGTAAAAAAAAATTATCAGGTCAACATTGTTTATGATCCAAAAGGTGCTAAAACAAATAGACATGCATCGATTGATTTAAAAATGAACATAAAATTACTTACAACTTGTAGCAGCATCCTCACTCATTCCCAGAAATAAAGCAACATCTTCAACACTTATTGTAGAATAGGCAGATACAAGAAGCTGAAAAATCTCGTTTGTGTAAAGTTCTGGAAAAAGCATATTGGTGGTATTAACTTTTGCGCTGTACAACTCTTCTTTGGAAGAAAAAAAAACATAGAGATGCAAAAGACTTCTGCAGTCAAACTGCTTAGAAAATAAATTGAAAAGCAAGAAACATACTAAATAAAAACAATTGCAAAAGTTGTTACATTATTCATCATACTCTTTTTGAGTTATATTTAAAGAGGAAGAGAACAGCCAAAAACAAGTGATCAATCACTGTTCTTCCCAAGTTCAAACTATATCACACTTTTTTTCCATCAAACTAATTCACCTTTTTGTAGTGTTTCCATCCATAACATACTAAAGCAACATGTAACTATCTTGAACAATGTATACAGCAGTGCAAACAACCAATAACAATTTTTAGCCACTTGTTTCCATCCATAGCAACATGCCACTATCTTGACCACTGAATACAGTATTGTAAACAACCAACAATACGATGGCAACACGCCACTATCTTGAACACTAAATACAGTAATGTAAACAACCAACAATACTATAGATTCAATAATCAATAAATCCATGCTTTATGCTTTAGTGATCATCCCACACAGAAATGACTTACTTTCATGAAAAAATATAGTCTACTGTCAAAATTAACAAGATATAATGGGTTATAATAAAAGCAAGGGCTACGTTTAGCCGTTTAGGTTTAGATAAATTAGGAGTCTATGGTAACAGCTTATACATTTATAATTTTAAGAAGATATTTAAAGTGAAGATAAATTGAACAGAATCATGCCTAAAATATAGTGAAGATCAAAGAATTTCTTTCTACAGAACTTTCAAAGCTCTGCTAACAAAATAAAAAATAAAAAAAAAAAATTCTTAAATGCTTGCCTGAGAAAGCAGAAATGAAGCCTTGGAGTTCTGGACTCCACTCAAAACCACGGACCGCCTCATGCACTCCACCATAGTTCCTTAACCAAAGCTGTTGACCAATTTTCCACACTGCATTGACTTCAGGGTTGCTTTCTTTGATTGAGGAAGGTATTGTTTTCCATAGAAAACGAGCACTGTTTCTGCAATATCACAACAGAAAACATGAAAACCTAAAATCTAAAAAGTTACAAGACATAAGATATAACCAACCCCATCCCTTCCAAAACACTGGTCCTGTTTGGATGAACAACTTAACTAAATGCCTATAGCATAAATGTTTCTCGTATAAGTACTTATGTATAAGCTATTTCTTTAGCATAAAATAAAGTAAAACTATTTTCATACAATCTGTAAGCTGTTTCCGTAAACTATCCTGGAGAGCTTATGGAAATAAACTGAAAACAACTTATAGATCAGAACATGTCATACGTTGTTTCCATAAGCTCTTCTCAATAGTCTCACAAGTGCTTACACCAGTACATAAGCTCAAATAAGTAAATGAAAACGGGTCCATTGTCAATCGTAGAACAAAGATTATATCAGTCCAACATTAATCTAATTCTTTTTTTGTATGTAGCCGAAGTGGCAAACACCAATAAAACTCACACACACATAACTGCATTGTCGGGTTTGAAACAAATATGATATAACATACGTCATTACCTCTTGATTAATTTATTTATATACATGATGAATAATAAAATTAAGAAAGAGGGAAAATAGATTACATGTCATGAACATAGAAGTGAGCCAGAAGATGAACAGCGTAGGGCCATTCGTCGTGAAAAGCAACACCGTCAGCAGCAACCTGAGTGAGAATTAACAATCAAGTAAGCAACGAAATACACACAAAAAAGAAAACCCTGAGTATTATAACAGTGAGAGTGAAAGAAGTAACCTGAAGCATGAGATTATCGCAGATATCAGCAATTTTGTCGTAAGATTTCGATTCCAATGCGGTTTTCACTACTGATAAATCCATTACGTTCTTCTCAATTATTCACAAATACTGTTTTCAGAACAAAACCCTAACCATGAAAATAATCGAATTGGGAAAAATTAAAATCATACCCTAAAAAATGACATGGGAAAACAAAATCTACAAAACGAAGCTTTGCATTCATTCATACCTGAATTCGATGCGACGATAGATGAAATTAAACAACCAAATTAAGCCTGTAAGCGCGCTCTTTGTTTATTCATCATTCATCCTAACGACGTCGTTTTTCTCATTGTTCAAAGAAAAAGCCCAAATAGGCCCGAGAGGGAAGCCCAAGTATTTATGAGAAAATTATTAAAATTTATTTTTTATTTAAAGGCAAACATATTTTTAAGTAATTTCGAAATCCTAGAAATATTTTGTATGAAGATAAAATATTTATTTCATTTCAATTTTAAAAGATAATGTGTAAATTAAAATAAATAGTTTCAAAGGTTTTCAATTGGAAAATTGATCCTTCTCTTGCTTTTTATTTTCCTTGATGGTTTTGGTCTATGTACGCTTTCTCTTTGTACTTTCATTTCCTTTCACTTATATATGATTAGGATGTTGCGTCAGGTGAACCCTCTGCACCCAATCTTTTGCTTTAATATTCATTGATATACAAGTAAATTAGAGAGACAAAACGATATAATTTGTATATTTTCATAATCATGTGCTTCTTATATCTAGTTGTGAATGTGTGTAAAATAACAATAATGGACGAAATCGTAAAAAAAAAACATGAGTGTCTGTGTCGAAGAAAGTCATTGTTGTCTTGATGTAATGCACGCCAAACTATGTTAGGGAAACTTATCAAAGCGAGGTGACTGTGAATGATGAAGGAGCACACGCTAATGTGACACAATACAAATAATGTCACCAAAACTCACTGTCATTCAAGTATTTCTCATGAAAGAGAGACTATAATTAGAGCTGCAAGAGCACGTAGCAAAATATTTTTTCATCATTTAAGGTGTGTTTGTTTCAAGTTATATTTGTAGATTCCTGAGAATAAAATCATAAAAATGCATATGTCTATGTTTGTTACAAGTTTACTAAATTTTTATTCCCGGGTATAAAATGTTCCCGGGAATAGAAAAGTTTTCCCAATGAAAAAGGTGGGAATAAAGTTCCCATGAAGATGAGAATAAAATTATGTGTAATTACCTATTATAAACCCTATTTTTAAGGTTCTTTGGAATATTATAATGTTAATCAAACATCTTTTTTCTAAATATCTTGGAATAAATTTCTCATCTTTATATTCCAAAGAATGTTATTTCTAGAAATAAATTTGGTAAACTTGAAACAAACAAACACCCTTACTTATAAAAAACTATATTAACAGCTGCAAGAGAAATATGGGGAGAATGAATTAGATTCGGTGGATCGGGAAAAATGTTAATAAGTTTTCCCTGCCTTATACTAGTTGGTCAATTGGATGAAGAAAAAAATAGAAATAATATCAACATAATAAAAAAAATTAAACTAATTATTTGTTGAAAAAAAATATCAACATCTATTTTTCTTTCCTTTTTCACTCGTTAATTTATACCAAACAATATAATAGTTAATGTACTCCCCTTGACATCTTTTTCTTTCTTCTCGCCATCATCTATCCTCACTTTATTCTCCCAATCAAACCTAGTAAAGTATACTAGACAAAGAACGAGTCTCATGACTCTTAGGAAAAAAGTAATAATAGAATAATTTTATTAAATTGAGTAAGAATAAAAGAAAAACTAATAAAGTACAAGTTATCATATGCAATGAAGTAACTTATAAACTAATCAAATAAACCATAGATTAATCTAAACACATTATAGCCCAAAATATTAAAGAAACGATTTACATTAAATTTTAATAATCAAATGGGTAAAACTTCCAAGGCACTTTTGAAATGGGACAATTTAAGATGAGGAAACAAAAAGGTTAGAAGATAGAAAGGGTTTTGGGTTGGAGAGAGAGCTTTAACAAAAGCCAACCCAGATGCTTCACCCACTAATTGGATTAACTTTACAGTTTGCAAACTGGTCAGCAGATTTTTTTCTCTCCTTACAATGGAAGTAACCAAATAAAAAAGTTTATGCAAAAATTCATATGAGAAAAATGTTTAGTGCCCTGATTTAATATATTTTCCAAAAAAAAACACCCATGACTATGGAGTTAAAACAATTTGTTGAGACTCCTTTTTTGATAGCCATTGTAAATTCAGTATTTCCTCTAATCAACTATTTTTCCCTACTCATTTCTTCCTAAAATTAATTGAGGAAATGAGAATCGAGAGAGAAATTAAGTGAAAATTAAGGACATTGATAGTGTCAACAAGAATTATATGCACTATTCTTCTTCATTAAACACTCAGTCCATCGAATCCACACTGCTTGTAAGTCAGAGATTGCTTTCTTGGACTGATCACTATAGCACAATCCACCGAGACCTGGGAAGTTTAGTTCATGATCAATTGTTAATCTATTGGTAAACCATTGCTTAATTAAAACAAAAACTGATTAATATTAAGAACATGAAACGAAAATAGGAAATTGGAGTAATAGCAATTTAATGGTACAAAATAGGAAGGAGGAGTAAATATTTAAAGTAAAGTTTCATAGCTTAAAATACAAAAGGAAGATGGGGAGGGGTTCAAAATGCATGTTCACTTTAGCAGAAGGATGATGCCATTATTATCACCCCATGTGCCCCACAAAGAGGATAGTCACATGGTGAAGACTTTCTTGGCCTAAAAAGTTTAAACATATTGGCAGAAGCGTTTGACATTTGTATGCTTCGTTTAAACATATTCTAACCTTGATTTTTAAAGTTAGATAAAACGGGCTTAGTTTAATTTATCCAACATCTTATAGTATCAATGTGCTAATAGAAAAAAAAATCTTATAGTATCAATGTATATGAAATAAGATTTGGAGTCTCTATCGTTATGATATTGATTTTAAGAGAGATGAAAGAAGAGGATTAATCTAAGGCGTATAAGCTCACTAAATTGTGCTCACATTACTATAGGGAATCTAAATCCAAAGACACCTAAAAGAAGTAGATAAAAATTGCATCATCCACGTACATATTTCTAAAGGAAAACAGCTAAAAAATGGAGAGAAAATTTATTTAACCATTAGAATGACATTATTGAACTTGTGCGGGCGATAAAGGGTATTTGTTGATAACATGGTGCAGTGGTTGGTACCCTGGTCTTGGAATCCAGCTTCTAAATCAGGTGGGGCCTAACAATTTTATCATTTTATTTGCACATTCTATTCATTCCTTATTTTGCTATATAAGATGGGTCCTCAACATCAACCTTTCCACGCCCAAATACCTTAGTATTTTTTATTCCCGAATTCCTATTCCACTAGTTCATAATTCATTCCTATTCCACTAGTATATGTTTTTTATATAAAAAAAAAATGCAAAGCAAAGTTATAAACCCTTGAAATTAAATATTTCACTATGGTCACCACACACACAAAACAGACAAAGTGCACAAATACAACAATAAACTAGCACATTTTAGTCCCCGAAAAAAACAATATGCTAGCACACATCAATGAGGCTCTATTGGAATGTCTTGCCATTTCCACAATGCTATCCAGAGACAAATATATAAAAGAGCGTGAAAAGAAAGCACTCAATAGAAAACCATAATCAATTATTAAAAAAGGTACATATTTCATCAATTAATTTTATGAACTAAAATACAATAGTTGATTTGATAATATCAAAAAGTGATAAGGAAAATGAATAATATAATTGTAGGATATGACTCATGTGGTGAAAAACAAAAAAGACCAAATCAGCATTTGTGGTCAAAATTAATAGGCATTTATTTTTACAAGAAAATTAAAAGGCATTTGTAAAGATAACCCTGGAACTTTTATCTATTAAATAAGTCTGAATATTCATTTCATTACTGAATTATTATTTGTTCAAGGGAATTTCATTACTTACTATCAGGAAAAAAAGAATTTCTTTTATTTAAACAAAAAAGAAGAATCATTCTCATATTCATTTGAATATGAGAACTCCTTGAATAATCTAATGTAAGTTAATGATATATCATATTTTACTAATTACTATTAATAATAATTAAATTTTTAGTAGTAAAAAGAAAGTAAAGTGATAATTAAGTATCACGGTAAAACTAGTATTTTTTTGTTTTGATAATTTATGTAAAGACATATAAAAAACACAGACATATTCAATTTGACAAAATTGCAAAAAATACCTTCTAGTAGCTAGAGCTCCACACATGTAGATGTGAGAAGTGGAGTGTCCGGGGTTCGAACTTCAGCCTCGGCATAAATTATGCAATGTCTCTACCAATTGAGTTAAGCTCACGGGGGCCGCAAAAAATACCTCTAATTGCAACAAGCACATATCGAAATCCGGTTACACTCTAATTGTGCACACACCCTAACCTAACCTACCATATCCGCACAATTTTACCATTTTATCCTATGTAGACCCCAAAAAAACAAAGATCGTAAAATGATTCCTTTCACAAAGAATCGCCCCAATTACGGGGAATTACAAAATTTAATACAAAACCCCAAAAATAGAATCAAATCAAACTAGATGGAAATGAATATAGTTAAACATGAAGTCTAATAAATACTATAAACATCATTTTATTTAATTTATTGAACCAAACTAACTTTTCCTTCCAAAAAAGAAACAAAAATAACTTTCGGCGCACGTTAGCCTAAAGAAGAAAACAGACAAAGAAGAGAAATTAAGAAAAAGTAATGTGTGAGTCAGTGGGGGTGTGGAAAACAAGCCACCGCTACACTCCCTCTCTGTCTAACAAAAAACACAATCCCACACTGTTTTTGATTACACAGTCCCATAATGTTACATTAGAGTGAAGGTTTATTTAATTTTGAACTAAAAATGGCAATAATTCTGAAAAAGAAAAAATGAATCTAAGAAAGTTACCTCAACATTAGGAGAATCAAAATTCATGACACGGATCTTAGCACCAACATCACCCAAAACTCTAAGATCAACACGATCATTCAAAGAAGCATCTCTAATCAAATCAGCAGCATCAGCTTGAAGCAAATTAACCTTCTCAACATCAATGGTAGCAACAACATTTCTTACACTATGAGCATCTTGATAAAATCCAGGAACTGAAGCTTTTCCTAGTGGGATTCCACGGTACATCACAGTAAACCTGGACTCACCGTACTTGATCCCTACCTTGTTTGGATTAGCCGCTTGGAATAGAAGACGAATTGTTAAGGAAAGTGAAGCGCCAGCGGTGGTTCCAGTAGGGTTGTTCGGTGTGGGTGTTTGTGTGATTCCCATGTATTGGACTCCGACTTGTTGAAGATCGAATTGTGGTTTTTTGGGTTTGACTGCGAGGAGGATGATGAGGACGATTGCGAGTGTGAGAAGTGCCAGGAATGAGAGGAGGAGGAAGAGGCAGCAGCAACAGCCTTTTAAGGAGGCGGAGGAGGAGGAGCGAGCGGGTGTTCGGGGGTAGTATTGAGGGTGTTGGTGGTGGTTGTTGAAGCCGTTTGAGTAGGATGATGGTGGTTGTTGTTGTTGTTGTTGTGGTGGTGGTGGTCGTGGTCTTTGTTCACCGCCGCCGTGAGCACCGTTTTGTTGTGGTGGTGGTTGATTTGTTCTTGTAGTCATTGTCTATCTGTGAATTGTACTATTTCTGGGTTTGTAGCAATTGGAAGAAGAATGAGTGAGAATGAAAGATTGATTTGGACGATAATGAGACTTCCTTTTATTGCTCCTCTTAAATAAAATAAAACAAGAATTAAAATAAAAAAATAAGACAAAATGAAATAATGAAAAAACATATATTTTCAACTATGTTTGAGAAATTTAGTGGCCAAAATATATTACATCATCCGTCCTAAATTATATGACGTGTTTGTCATTTCACTAATTAATTTTGTAAAGGAAATAGATATTATAAGTTGTTTTTATAAAATTATGCTTATTAGACTGAGGAGCAAATCAGGCACAAACCCGAATAAGAGAAATACTTGGTTGGACACAACCCCAAATCAAAAGTATTTAGACACACTCACATAAATGGTAAAATAAAAGAAAAATACTTTAGTCAAATCACTTAATATCATTTTTCTTTTAAATTTTATCAATCATGTGTGTGTGTCCAAATATATATTATTTGGGGAGAAACATTTGTTGGTCACAAGCATAAATATAGCTCATTTAGGCACGTGTGTGCCTAAAAGATTTTTTTTTAAGAAATCAAAATGATATATTAACACGAAACCACAGACTATCTAGACGGCACAAGATGTACCATCTAAGACAACCAAAAAATACAGCAAGAGTTTAGCAAAAAGAAAAATAAACTAGCCAATACCCGCATATAAGAATGGGTTTTGACACCAGTTGTGAAAGTTATAAATAAAGTTTACAGATTTAGCTTTAAACCACGAGAAGGAAAGAAGTTTAACATTCTCCAGTATCTGAGTCAGAGAATTTTCTTTATTTTGAAACAACCTGACATTTCTTTTCTTTCATAAAACCCACGAACAAGCAAACCAAATCAAATGCATAAGAGAACATCGAGATTTGCCATAGCAGAAAGAAGTACCGAACCGATAGAAATGATCCACAATATTAGAAGGATCTGCTGAGTAAACACCGAGCCAATTCCTAACCAATTGCCATAACTGGCCAAAAAAACGACAACCTAAAAATAAGTGAGTCTCTGATTCCTGTTGCCCCAGAGCCAGAAACACATAACTGAGCCTCAGAAGTAATAATGCCTCTATGGAATAGGTTTATCTTAGTGGGTAATCTATGCCGAAAAAAACGCCAAGCAAACACAGAAACCTTCAATGGAACGTCCTTCCTCCGAAGTAAAGCCGTTGGGACATGCATAGAAGTGGGCGGCCCTAATGTGAGCACTCGATAAGCATCACTGTATCTAACGATGTATTTGTTTAATGAGTCAAAAAAATATTTGATCAATTTTTGTAAAAATTAGTCATCATTAAATTTGGTAAATTTAATGGTTAAAACTAAATGCATCACTGAAATTAAGACGTCCTGAAATTAATCTCGTAAAAAAAAATCATTAATTATATATTTACTCAACTCATCCCACCTGGTCAAAACCAACTCAGAACAAGCGTATTTTAATTTTAGAAATATACAAGTGTTCTTCTTAAAAAAAAAATATATATATACAAATCTTATTTTAGAAAGAAAAAAAGACTTATTTTAGAAATATATCAAAACGCTCTGATTTAAAAAAATACAATTTTCTTTGAATAAAAAAATTGGTTTTTCTTAGAAAATTCGTTTATTTTTAATAGGTTATTTTCAATTTTTTCAACAATGACAATTATTCTTGTGACGACCGTTAATTTAATTAAATTTTGGATGCACTTCAAAATCAATCTAATTATTACTTTCATTTTTAAACATACATACACTTCAAAATTAGAAGTTAATCTAGTTTATACATATAAAATTATTTATTTAATTAACAGTTAGTTTTTTTTTTCAATTATTGCAAACGTAAAATTGAAATAAAAATGATGTGCTATAAGCTAGTAAGAATAAGTTATACACTCATGAAAAAGTGACGATTATCAAACGATTATTTACTAATTAAACGAGCTTATGAGATGTAATCAATAAGCTATAAGCACACAAAAAAAAATTCACATGTGCTTTTAACATCAGGATGACTGTAATGGTTTCCCAAACAAGGATGCCTGACAGTAACCAAAATCAAAAGCATGCTACCTTGGGTGAATTTTACACTACACCGCATTGGAAAGATGGTACTCTGACTGTCTGACATCTTTGTGGATCTCATCCTGTGTGATATTCACACTAGGTTTATGTTTTGAACAAAGGGTTCATATCAATCAAGACCAATCCTCAATTTTAGGATGAACAATGTATATTTTTTTTGAAAAATTTCTATTTATCTTTAATAATCTTAGTTAATACCAATCAAAATCATTCATCTATCTTCACACTATTCATTCTCGCATGTAACAATTTCATTTCTTTAATCTCCATACTCGTATAGAAAATGCTCGAGACAATATTTGTCTTCTTTACTAACACAATTTAGGCCATAAAATTTGTTAGTAGTGGATGCATTTTTGGCTGCTTTGCTTTTCTAATAAGAACGGACCCAAGAAAATTAAAACTTCGAATGAGAAAACTTGACGAATCTATTTGAATTCAAGCCGAAAAAGATGTCAACATTTCATGTTTGATATTGTCTCAAATGAAATTATCTTAAATGGTAAATACAGAACATAACTTTTCGATATTTACAATAAAGATTTCTTTAATTTATTCTTCTAAACTTGATTACTCACTTTAAGATGTCGATTTTATTTTTTATAGGTATTTTGTAAGTTCATATCATACCAAGGAATTTATTCTTTTGCAATTTCATGTGGTGCAAAAGAAAGTTTGCGGGTGATCTATTGAGGAACAACGCAATAACTAAAGTACTCGATCTATTTTCAACATCAAATTGATTATTGCGTTTCTCAAATATCTCAAAGTTTTCCAAAAGTGGATCATTTTATAACACTTTATTTATTAAATTCATTAAAGCCAACTAACTAGCCAAAACTCTAGAAGTAGGCTCCAACCACATCACACACCTTTCTTTCCCACTAAGAAAACCCTTGAAGAGAGATTAATTCTTTAACAATTCATTGTTCTTCCCTTTTCTTTTTACATAGTAAAATCAGAGAAATTTAGGCAGGGTCGAAATTAACAATGTTATTAATGATTGGTGGAGGAGGAATGTTTTTAATATGATGATGACCCAAAAGGTGAGAGTATTGGACACGTGAATAAGAAAATACTAGTTTGTTTTTAAAACTTGAGAAAAATAAAGCTACAACTTTAGAAGCAAATCACTAAGATATTGATTTTTTGTTTGGGTTCACGTCCAATAGATCATATATCACTTTACCAAGTATTTGTTATCAAACATTAAAATATTTTAGTTTAAACGACCAATTATAATATTAAATGACAACCAAAAGTTGTAAAAGTCAAAGAAAAAAATGATCAATGTGACGCCTTTTGAGTAAAAGCTGGAGGTTCTTTCTCATCTCACAAAAAGAAAAAGATTGATCCCACAGTGTTGATTCATGCATTTGCACACCAAGGTTTGATTGATTTGGCGAAGAAAATAAGAAGAGAGAAATAATTGACAAATAAAGTGGGAAGATCCGTTTGAGCAATTGACATCTCACATCAAATGTTTTTTTCAAACGTATTGATTATGGATGAAACATGTGACGAGGTGGTTAAGAAACTCAATTATCTATCAATTGTGTTACAATCTAGGCTAACACTTCTTCTAAACCATAGAAATTGACCATATCTCATAGATTTATCATTAAACAAACACATTCTACACATAGGTGAAAATGATAATTACAACCTAAAAGAAGATGACTAAAAGCAGATGACTAAAGATTGGAGTGATGAATCATAAATAGCATTTGGCTTGTGATTGATGAATCATAAATGCATGAATTAAACAAAATTAGGGGCTAAAGTGACGTTCTCTTAGATCTCTAAATATTCAAGGTTTTCTTAAAAAATCACCCGAGGAGTCTAAAAGTATCTTCCAAACAAAAAAATGAATATATTTGTTTGTGAAAACTATTTACTTTCTTAAGAAATATATTTCCAAAGTAAAGTGACCGTAGGATTGGAAATAGAAGCTCGTGAATGTTCCTTATTGTTTCTTGCAATTTGCAAATGTTTAGATTGGAAAAGTATAAAAAGTTACTTGAGACAATTAATGGATTATAAATTTCTTCTGGTTTTTATAATTTTTTAACAATGAATATACGCATCCTGATCCGTGATCAGGAGGAAGTCTTGAGAGGTTAGTTCAGTTCTACACACAAAGGGATATTTCATTAGTCCTTTGTTTTTTTGCAGAGGATATTTCATTGATCTTGTTAAGCATGTCTTTGACTCTTGTAAAAAAGATTGATTTCAATTAAAAATCAGTTTTAATGAAAAAGATAATTAAAATTAGAAGCATTCACACCATAGTGAATTGAACAATAAATTTGAATATAAAAATTGCATTTTCAGACAAACAATAAATCCCAGTTTCAAATTAAAAGTAATTCCAGAAATAAAATCAATTCTAAGTTCTAAACAGAAACCCTAAACTTAATTGCTTACTGACTTCATGAATAACCAAAAAAATTTATTTTTTTTTGGTACAAAAGAGGGCAATAACCAATTTAATTACAGGGGCAAGCAACTGTCGTTAAAATCACAGAAATCACAGCACGAGAAATCTAATTGTCTCAAAAAAGAAAAATATCTTATGCCCTATAGTTTTTAGTTGAGAACCTATAATCATATACTCCCTCCTTTCTTAAGAATCAAAAAAAATAAAATTGGTGGTCTCAAATATAAGAAAAAGTATAGTAAAATGAACCTATTAAATGTCACAATTTCAAGTTTACCCTCATTAAACTCACCTCATTAATGTCTTTACTACTTCAAGACAAGGGTAAAATTAAAAAAATATCACTTTTTATAATGACTTAAATGTGGTCTATCCACTTTCTCAATATGTGTGCATTTTTTTTTTATTTCTTACATTTGAGACCGGAGGGAATATATTCACTAGACTTGGTACATCCAACAAAGGCTTGCATGATTACAATATCAATTCGTACATTTAAAAACTAAATTGATCGACACTTATAATTTCCACAATTCGACAATCGAACTGGTGATCTACATGGTCAAATAGATATTGACTTTATTTTAACCCATTAATCATTAACTCAACAAATTAAACAAGTCTGATCACTGCTTAATCGATTGACTACCTCTCTAACCGATTATCTATCTCCTAATTGATTACCTGATTAACCTAATGTCTGTTTGGTTTCACTTTTGGAGAGCCAAAATTGATTCTAGAGATGTAGAATTGATTTTGACATGTTTGGTTGCTCTCAAGTATAATTGATTTTGACATGTTTGGTTGCTCTCAAGTATAATTGAATTTACCTCCAGAATTGATTCGAACTATAACCTAGAATTTGAAGCTTTTGATTCTAGAAATTAATTTTTATACTCAAATTTATTGTTCAACTCACATTTACGTTGAATGTATCCAAACATAAACCATTTTACAATCGAACTCACTTTTAACCAGCATCAATTATACAAAATCAATTCTTTTCACCGCATAACCAATCACACAACTAACCAATCATCTAATTAACTAAACCAATCATCACCCTTTTCGAATCACCTTCTTCCAATACCTGGACATCAAGCTACCTAACTCTATAGCACGGACACTTTTGATGGAAAGCGTGGCCGCTGTCCTACACATGTCAGTGTCCTACACCGACACAGACACAAGCAATTCCACAAAATTGTCATTTTCCCAAAATATTACTAGTGTTGATGTGTCAGTGCCCGTGTCCGGGGCTTCGTAGCTGTCTAACAATTCAGAAATCATAAACAAAGACAGAAACAATTATCATCACCTAGTTTTAACAGCTATATATCTAACTTGTACAACACTTGTTAAAGCAGTGATAAGAGTTTGACCCTATAGCACACACCTAACCAAATATCTAATTAACTTAACAATCATCAGCCTTTTTCAAACACCTTCCAACACCTACACATCAAGCTATCTAACCCAATAGCACTCAGTAATGTGATTCATAACCGATGGTAACAAGCCTTTGTATGGACATGTTAAACAATGAAAAATATATAAAAATGTACACATCCCTAGAAAAACAAATAGCAGACTGAAACTCACGTAAACTAAAATAAGATAGACAATCTTAGTTTGCTCGTTAATGAAACAAAAAACAAACCCAAAAATACAAAGACAAAAATAGAGAGTACATTTGATTACAGAAAAATATTAAAGCAGCAAGTTTTAATACAGAAGCCTAACCATAGCAAGGGATAAACTACAAAAAAATAAACATCTCACTGAATAATTGATGTGTCGTAGCGGGCCATCACTTTAGGTCTTCATTATCAGTAGCAACTGCAGGATCTGCAGTGGCATTGCTCGTTTCCGTCTTAATTGTTTCATCAATCCTTCTACCAGAATCTTCATCTAACTCATCGTCCATCATATCATCCTCTCCAACATTTATATCTTCCACATCATCGTCATCATCTTCATTATTGCTTCCGTCAGGGATTTTTCTTTTCTTGGGACCATGCTCGAGCCTATGAGTATCCAATTCTTTGTCCATAGTTTCTTGTAAATTCTGATCATTGTTTCCTTTCCTTGCATTTCTTGCATTCTGCCATCTCTCCAAATCCTTCTCGACATTGGCAAGATACTGGTCCCCAATTTGTTTTTGATACTCAGACAATTCCTCTCTTCTTGCATTTTTCCATTCAAGGAAATCCTGAAAATTGCAAAGATGAACAATACATAAAATAACAAGATATACATTTTAAAAGTCAATAATCCTGAATCCAATGTGATGGTGCGAATGGATTCACAAACATCCACGTAAAAAAAATATATATATCATATTAGAAATTTAACAGGGCTAATGATAGATGACTGTTCATATTAGACAACATGATACGTAAGATGTAGACCAAAACAAATTAAATGCCCAAGTTTGACTACCTCTTCTTTGCTCTTATTAGTTGACACGTCTTCTTCATCCAAGGGCTTGTTAGGCAAATAGTAGATCGGAGGCTCTGCTTTAGTCCTGCAAAAATACATTCAATCAAAGAACAGCCCAAAAAGAATAAAGAAAAACTTTAATGTTTATCTAAAATTCTGCAATTAGCATGAACATCCAGTCATCAAATTGCTTCAATATTACAATGCAATTGAACAGAAACTTATCTTCGTCTCAATAAAATGTGAATATGGACACTTTTGGACCAAAAATAAAAATAACCTGCAGAGCATTGCATGGTATGACGTTAGATACAGTAATAGATGTCCAGCTGTGGAACAAACTAGGGAAACATTTTGGCAGGAATAAACTATTGCCTCGTAAATTTACAGTTGAAGGGAACACACCTTATAAAATTGCTTAGTCTTTTATGATGCTCACTCCACCGAAGAAACAGTAACTCCAATTGCTTTTCTTCTGTCTTAGCAGCCACACGTGCCCTAAGAGTCTGATGAGAGTTGGGAAACAAAAGAAAAATCTATGTTAAAAACATTTGTTAATGGAACCATAATGAAACTTTGTGAAAAGAATAGTTGTCATTTGAGGTCCTACCAAGTCCCTCCTCCGTTTTTCAGCAATCTGTTCGCGCTCTTCTTTCCTGAGCCTTTCACTTTCTTCCCGTGCTCTTTGCTCAGCCTAGGAAGGAATTTCAGGGTATTTGAGATTATTATGAAGCTTTGGATGTTAGCATGAGAAAAAGATAGAGAGAAGACAAAGTGGCAAGAAAATTTATTTCGTGCTTCAAATAGAAGGGCCTGGAAATTGCAAGCACAGTAATAAATGGTACATTTGATTTTGGCACAATATTCATAAGTCTACATGAAAATTGGCACGCATATCATTGTCGCATGAATGTCCATGTTTGTCACTAATAGCTTATTATAACATCCTTGTTCGAATTATGGCTGTAATCCCAACTAATATTGTATGCAGTCTTTAAAAGTTGAACAAGAATTTTGATAGCCAATTGTATAGGTGGTTGGGCAAAACAACTTAATAGGAGGGAAGTATCAATCTAAAAAAGTTAGTAAGGGAACTGCCACTAGGCCTGAAAATAAGGGCTCGCAAAGGGCAATGCTCCCTAATATAGTAATCTTGTGCGTATGCAAAGAAATAACGAGACACGTGAAAAGAATGCAGTATATCAGAGAACTGATGTACATAAAGAAACACTTTACATGCTATGGCTATTTTGCTTCAAAAAAGATGAAAACATATTATGTGCCCTCCTGAATCCTGCTTAAATAGAAGTCCCAAATTTCAATTTATGCCTGTTGCCTAACAAAATCTACCTACAAGGACATGTCAAATGAGTATTTCTGCAAAAAAAAACTAATATTCCAGACTATGATGCATTCATCAAATTGTTTCACCAAGTCTTTACGAGAGATTTCAGATAATATCAATCAATAAGGACAATGGCCAAGCATAATTTTATCAGTTTTCAGTGCAGGTATATTTCATAATTCTAAACATCCTTAAACAAAGTGGACTGAGTGAATTACTGTCAAGTCTATGCATTATGTTTAACAACACAGATGGCTATAGGAGCTGCATCCTCACAGCCCACTTCTTCAATAGGAAGAATCTTAATATTAAAATGGGCATCAGCAAACTTACTCTTTGCAAAGAATTTGATCTTCGCATAAACGCCTCTGTTCCTGAGAGTTGCTTGTCTTCCTTTCTGAATTTCTGGTACGGTTCAGAACAAAAGAAAAATATAAGTGTATAGAGGAGACGGAGAGAATATATGTGTACACTGTAAAACAACTACTGAATTGAGCTTTATAATTTAAAGCAACAACTTCTTCAAAAAAAATAATTTAAAGCAACAATCTAAGAACGTATTTAAAACCAAGTAATCAAACTAACATACATGATACGTACCTCCAGAGTTCCCAAAAGCTGACCCAGCATTCTTTTGTTCCTATTAACCAAGCTTGGGTCTTCATTCTTAGGCAATACCCTCGGAACATGTTCTGTAGTAGCAATCTCGGAAGCCTGACATGAAGAACAGACTATAGCATTAGATACAAAACTTCAAATCAACAATCATCATTCGTCAAGAAGGTAAGACATTTATTGCATTTACTACCTTTGAATTTCTTTGATGACTGTCTCTTCTAGACAATCCACTTTGGTGAGAATTAAAAGGCTTCCCATCACTCTGACCAACGGTAGCATTCCCATTAACGCCGTCGCCAGTTGAATCCTTTGTGTTTCCAGCATCAGCATCCTCAGTCAGCTCCCCATCACCAACCTTCATTCCCAAACAAGATATACAGTTAAAAAGACACCCTTCGGTTTTCCCCTTTGTGGTTTAGGGGTCAGGAAGGCACATGAGTAGGGGCACGACACTACTAGTTATGATTTAGAGATTTCTAATAATTTCAATATTGTTTTTTAGACATTTCAAATAAAACCATAACTATTCTGAGTTTGTTTACCATAATGAAAATAAAAAATCTTCTATCGAATTTAAGCTATAACAAATAGGCCTTAATTTAAGCTATAACAGCCGGTCCCTCAGACAATTGCACACTACATTCGAATTTTGAACAACCATACACATAAGCTATTTTGTATTTATTTACTATAAAGAAATTCAGTTCTTCTCATAAAATCGTATATCAAGAACGTTTTCAAGAGAAGCTAACTCAAAACAAATTAACCAAATTTAATCTATAACAAACAACCCTTAAATCATCAAACATTACACACTACATTTGAATTTTTAAAACTAAAATTAAAAAACTAAACTTGAATAACAAAATTAAGTGGAAAAAGAAAATACCTTAACAACAGCAGAAGAAAGTCTCCTTTTAGCAGGAGGTTGATCTTCAGAATCATGATTATCTCCACCCTAATTAAAAAACAAAAATCCATAAACTAAATTGAATCATAATTGAATTGAACCCTAATTAACAAAAACGGAAAGAAACTCACGTGACGAACAAAGGGACGTTGGCGAATCGAATTATTGCGGAGAAGAGGAGTTGATAAAGCACCTTTACGAAGACCACGAGGATCTCGAAGCCTCTCAGTTATCTGAATTCAAAATCAACGAATCATAAATCAAATTCAATATCTAGAAAGAGAGTAAAGATATATAGATATAGAGATATGAACCTCGCGTTGTTGACGAAGAAGTTCATCGATCTCGTTACGAAGTTCTTGTTCGGTTTTCTCCGCCGCCGCAGTACTCCCCATTGATATCTGTCAGCAGTGGAAGGAGCTACTTCTCTTTCTCTTTCTCTCTCTCTCGCTGTGTCTTTAGAATTACAAAACCCTCATACTCTTTTTTTCACTTTACTGCACATCTATAAACCTTTTCACTTTTAGTTAGGTTAGGTAAAATTGTACTTTTTTTTTACTCAATTTTTTGTGTAAATATTTAAATTAATTTATAAATTAAAAAAACAGAAGAAAAAAATCTGGAAATTAAAAACAGGAAAAAATATGTTTAAATTGATTTATAATTTATCATTTTAGTAAATATTAAAATAAATTGACCAATAAAGTATTACTTTACTTTGTTCACTTGCACACCAATAAACCTTTTTAGCTACTTAGGTTGGGTAAAATTATAGTACTTTATTTCGGATAAATATTAAGTTGACAATCTTTTGATTGTCCGACATCGTATATTTATACTATATAACTACTATTTTGACTTAAATAGTTGTTGATTTTTGTATGTTTAAATAACATTGATCTTATTTTATCACTTTTCTTATTATTTTTCTTGAATGCGTGGCTTATCTTAATGAATAAATTGATTAAGATAAACCGTAGATAAAAAATGAATTAAATGTAAATCAAATTGTGTTTGAATATTTTACGTAAAAGTGAATTTATGAATAAATTTTAGTGTTAAAATTATGTTTTGACTTAAAAGCTTTGTATTATGTCATGTGTATGTTTTTATTTCACATTTTGAGCAGTTATAATAGATTCTTCGGGTATAAAATTGATTTTGACATGTTTGACTTAATTGTCCTCGAGTATAGTTGATTTTGCCTCTAAAATTGATTTTAACTCAAATCTATAATTTGAATAAACTCTTTAAAAAAATTGAATAAATGATTTTTCTGATAAAATTATCGTACGCAGTTATTTAACATATGCCCTATGGATACATGTAAACATTCTCTTTTATGTATTTTATAAAAGAGAAGCTAATTCTTACAACCAAATTTAAACAATATTTGGGAAACTTTTTAATCGGATGTACTTTAAATATGTCAAGTGTAAATTAGTTATCAAATTTTGATTAGTTATTTTATAGATTATAGTATCAACTTCTGATATATGTAATGTGTTGTATTAACGATAATACTATGTATAAAATAACTAAGATAACTAATTTAAACATCCGCAGTGAATCAAGTCTATAGCTCACACAAACCCCTAAACAAAAGTCATGAGATAAGTTAGTGACTCATTATATAACCGGTTATCAACATTTGAGTTTACTTGTTAATTTGAGGGTTGTAATTTTTTATGGTTTCAATCTTTAATTTTTTGTTGTTGATAAAAATGGCTTCAATATTTTGAATTGGTTATGGGATGGGAGTTATGGGACTCATTACATATCCGGTGGTTATGTACTTCGACGATTGATCTTCTTCCAACAAAAAATGCTTTCCCATACAAGCTGATCAAAATACCTCCATGTGAGTTAATTCACGTAGGTGTTAAACCTAACGTGACTTAAGTCACATTCGTTATCCGCGTGAGTTAACTCACGCAAGTTATAATTCAGTGTGAGTTAACTCATGTAGGTTATAACCCCCGTGTAAGTTAACTCACGTTCGGTAAGCTATTTTGGTCAGTTTATATAGAAGTGAGCGTTTTTTTTGTTAGTAAAAGAGCAATTTTCATGTACTTAACATATGATGTACATAATTGATGTAGTATTTTTACGTAATCAAAAGTAAGTATTATATGTATCGTCTCCTCAGGGACTGGTGCGATATCACGGACCGTTCAACGCCAATTATCATTTTAAGTTGAAAGAGTAGTTTGTTTGTTTGCTTAGAATCAAGTTAACTATGTTTTAAGATTAAAAATCGAGATTAATAAGGCGTGAAACTTGTTAGGATTAGAGTTCCTTGATCAAGCATTACACGTAACCTAAAGATCATTCATGGATTCTAGCTTTTCTTTGATATTACCACGTATCCCTCGTCAATATCATTCGTGTCCAAATAATATTGTGACTTCAATTGTATTGTTTAATCGTCGATGTCTCAAACTATTAAACGATTCAAGAGTCGTTCTTATCGTTTAATCGACGATTTCTCAATCTATTAAATGATAAGAAAGCATTAAGTTTGGACACAAAGAGTGATTATCTAAACATCAATTCCATGTCTAGAATTTATGTTTGGATAGAGGATTACTCTCAACCTATATTCAAAAGTATTTTTCAATCACAATTAAATCAAACATAAACAATAAAATGCAAGAATAATCTCAATATCAAATCAAATACTAGAACCATATATTTATAGATCAAAAGATTACATGTTTAGCTAAGATCAAGTACCTCTAATCCCAACAATGGAGATTTAACTACTCATTGTCATGGAAGCCTTGCAAGAATGAATTGAAATGGAAGGATTCATTACAACTTAGTGATTTCTCAACAAATGAGGAAGATTCCCCCTTGATCACTCTCACTCTATGAAGAACAAGCCATATCCCTCTCTCTAAAGCTATTGCCAAATATTCTATGAGATTCTAAAATATCTAAAAGAATTGATCAAGTGGGCTTTTATAGGAAGTCTGATCTGCATTAACTCGCCTCGCGAGCAACTCCATTCCTCATGGTGATTTGATGTTTCTTCACCAGTGGGTTTGTGCCACGTCAGCTCTAGGGAGTTTAGGCCGCCCTAACGCGCCTCGCGAGTACAATTGCTCGCCATGGCGAGTACTTGACTTCTTAGCTCACCTTCAGTTCGCCGTTGCGAGTTGGAGGCGTGTGATCTCTGGTGCTCTTTGCCTAAGCTTGCCTCAGACTCGCCTTTCTTCACTAATCACTCGCTATGGCGAGTAAGCCTTTGTATTTTTCCTTTGTTTTTCTTCTTTGCTCAATGTCTTGAGTTCAATTCCTGCACAATTGGGTAAAGTAAGATAGATAAAGCGTAAAAGGGTTATAATCACTTATCTCTCGGCTTTTCCTTAAATAACTTGCAAAACAAGTAACAAAAGTGCCTTAATTATTCATTTAAAATACAACTTTCTGGCACTTATCAATAATAGGCCTCTTAAAAAAATCATTTTAAATTTAAAATTAATTGCAAAAGACGGTAAAACAATTCATAAAGAAGTGTATCCAAGTATTCTCGTGAATGATGTACTTTCTGTGTGTGCAGAGTGAAAAATCAGACAAAAAACACAAAGAAAATGACTAAACTATTCTTCCCTTCATTTTTCACATCAATTTGGATATACTTTTTTATTTGGAAAATGTTATAATTTGGATTTTAGGTATTTTCATTTTTTTAGGACTGTTAAGTTATTCATATTTCATACATCATTTCGATCAAAAACAATATTTCATACATCCTTAAGGTTTCTTGTATTTTAAAGTCATCTTAAGGTTTCTTATCAAAAAAGAAAAGTTAAGTTTCTTCTTGAAATGCAGTTATCTTGTTAATATTTTCTAATTCATCAAATTTTAAAGTGGTTAAGTTAGTTTTGAAACTACACCCATGGTCTACCCCGAAAAAAGACATCATCAACCCTCAAGACAAACCTTAAAATTACAAAGGTAAAACATAACTATTAAAAATACCAATTGTAGTTTTATATTTTTAACAAAACAAATATTTATTTTTCAAGTAAATATACTTTTATAGTATTAATATGCATTGTATAAAATAAAATATGATATACTAAAAATAAAATAAAAGCCAACCAATCTAATAAAAAACCTCATCTTGATTTTGACATTTAATTTTCAAAAAATTGAAATTAAAGTATACACAGCTAATATAAAAATTAGATTTGACTTGCATCGTGCATTGCAATTGGACGAGTTTTATATCAAAATGATTTTTATAGGGGTTATCGAAATGATATGTAACAATAAATTGAATATTTGTGGCTAACAGTATAAAAATATTGGGAATGTTCACCTCTAAAAAAAAAAAGAACTTTCTCTAAAAAAAAAAAAGAAAGAACCCCGGACACGACAGGAACTAGCTAGTATGTTACTTCTAACTAGAAAGCTTACAGTTACAGTTACAGAACGGTCATTCATCAAATAATGAACAGCCAATGCAAGGCTCAATTAGCAGCGGTCAAGGTAAACTAAAAGATTCAAATTTCCATAGAATAATGAAATCCCTGTTGGTATGCCCCATCTTCAGGGGGTCAAGGTTATGAGTTGGCATTGAAGGGTGCTTGTTTAGTGACTTGACTAGCTGAATTGTGGTAGATGAACCTCTTTAATGCACTTCAACGCCATAGGGACACCATTGCATGTGAGATGCCCCACATTCCCATATAGTCGTGGAGGCGACCTCTTGTTGGGTTGGTAAGGCTAAGTATCCCTTTTCCTCCAAATTCCAGTAGGAAAACCAGAGCATATGGGAGATGCCCAAATTCCCATATAACCGTGGAGGCGACCTCATGTTGGGTTGTTAAGGTTAAGTATCCTTTTTCCTCCAAATTCCAGTAGGAACACCATAGCAAATAGGAGACGCCCCTATTAAGAAAGGAAGTTTGCAAACATTACGCGCCTGGCCCATGAAAGCCCCAATTTTGCGTCTGTGGCTACACTTGGTATTAAGTGAATCATTCTCAGGCAACTCTAGTGATTTCTTCTTTGGGACTTTTCTTTTTCCTCTACCCTTGCCACCCTTCAAATTCATGGCCTCTAGTTCTTCTGATAGTAAGTTGCACTGCAAGCATTGAATGTCAACTTTTGATCTTTCTTTCAACCAGGCATCAAACATAGCCTTGCCAAATCGATCTATATCCTTGTCTGTTACTTCCCACAGGTTGGCAACAATGGATGGAGAACCAGCCAGCAGATATGACAGGGGAACACCCTGCGGCGCGTAGCTCCCATTTAGGGTCAATGAACCACTACTGCACCCCATCAGAAGTGTAGCACCACATTGCTTTAGTTTCTCAATCTCACGCCTGGAAATGTACTGTACTCCTGTGAAGACACATACAATTCAACCACACTTATGAATATAAGACTTACATGGAATGGCAAATATAATCTATGCATTCATGTATTATTTTATATGTTTTCTCAAGCTTTACCACTTCCATGCCCAAAATATATAAAAAGCTCGTGACTTTCCAATGCAGAAGCCAATTCTTTGACGGTGGGCTTGGAACCTGCCTTTCCCTGTAAAGTGACATGATAAGAAAGAAACAAAAATTCACTAGACTTATAGATTAAACAACTAGCAGGAATACAAAGACATAAATGTTTCTCCCAAGTATTCTTATTAAAATTTAAACAGATGCAATACCTCAAGGTTTTGATCTCTAAAATATTTCTCAAATTCAATTTGTGTGCCAACAAGATCACCATCTGGATTTACCAAGTAAAAAGCATCGAGAGGATCTATAGAAGGAAAGGGTGCCAAATTTCTTCCCACTGGTTCCTTACTGGTGCTGCCTTTATCAAGAACAAAAGAGATGCTGCTAACGGAAGGCATGCGGTAAACTTCCTGCTTCCTTAGTATAGGCAAATTTTCCCAAGCGAGCATCTGTTGCAGCAGTAGGATTTTGTTATCAAAGTTAGTATAAAACTATAAATTGATTAAAACCACACTACATGATGCATTCTCAATCATTTAAAAAATACTACTTAAGTACGTAATGCTTCAAATATTTCAAAACACAAAAAAAAAGTCATAAACAATTGATTTACCTGCACCTCAGGATCCAACACTAGAATTACAGGCTCTCTATTCATAGAGTCATCCACTTCCAGCACATTTAAGGCTTCATTTAATAGTTCCAAAGCAACCTCTGATGACATTAATTTATTGGCTACGTTTGAAAATATCCCACTCGTTACTCCATCACAGTAGCCTCCTTTAGCAATGTAGCAGTCTTTCTTTGAGGATAGCTGTGAAAGCAATGTCTTTCCTTCACAAACATATTTAGAGCCACCAAGAATAATTTTAAGAAGACCCTCATTTACATCCAATTGGCACTTAGATCTTAGATCATTCACTAGATTTTTAAGCACCGAGTCAAAAAATTGGCAATTCGACCATTCTCCAAGAAGCAAGAATTTCCATGAACCAAACCACAAATCTTCAAGGTTCCTGGTAAGGGATGACAATTGTACAAGGAGAGATAACAATTAGTTTCTATTTTTTGTTAACAGAATAACAATTAGTTTCTATAAGGTTAAAACTACTTCTACCCTGTCAATGATGTAATCATGCATACTGCTATTTTAAATTTTACGTTTGTTGGTAATGAATGTATAAATTGAGTGTTCCACAGTTGTTCAACTACAGAGAAATGATGCAAAATATGCACGAAAAGTAGTGCACCTCAAAAACTTAGCAAGACGACGATCAACGTTGATTCTCCAATCCCACCATAGCCTCATATTCTGTTCTGTAGTTTCAAAAAGAGACGTTGACGACGAGTAATTCTCTTTCAAAATGGTTTTGAAGGCTGGTGCAATGTCATCAATTATTGCGGAACCACCCCATGGACAACGCCAGATTTTACTAGGTTTCTCACACATTTGCAAAAAGTCTGAACCAGTACTCAGATCACCCTCATCTAAAAAAGATGATGAACAGTTATAAATTACATTGTCTAACTTCATGAAATTTATACGTATAAGATTCGATATGATGTACTCTGTACAAACCGGAGCTATATACCTTGTAAAATAGAATCTAGTGGCAATAACATCACAACAGGTTCAGTCTTAAAATTCAGTCGTGAAACCAACATCCATGCTCGAACACATGCAGGATAAAGCAACAACTCCTGTAGTAAACTGGTATATTCACGATCGAGCAAACTTATACCGATGATGGTTGTGAGTGGAAGACGGGCAAAAAATTTCTTCACATATTCTGCTAAATCTACGGTGGAATCAGGAGCAATCCTGCAACACGGAGAAACACATACAATTAGAGTATTGGTCCAGGTTGTATTTGAATTTATTCATTTCTTTCTTATGCAATAAGAACAATTTTTACCTTAGTGAGTCAAATGCGACTTCTCTGATGCAAGAAGATCCGGTAACATATGGACCCTGAAATCAAAATTGATTAAGAAGAAGAAGAAGCAAGAAGTCCTTAGGATGCATTTGATCTGCTAAAATATGAAGGACTGGACAGCATAAAAATACAAGTTCCACGTTTGATTTTAAAAGAGATTATTGGACATCAAAAAACCAATGATGAAGCATTCGACAAATGCCTTTATATTTTTAATTGAAAAACCCAGTGAACTATAAATACCAAATTGATAGCCTATTAATTGGGGCAAACCCCATCAACTAGGGTAGAGCACCGGCCGGGTTCGGCCGGTTTCAGGTCCGAAAAGCCAAAACCGATGAGCTACCGATGATAAATTTTGTGACCCAATTCCAACCGTGGAACGATGCGGGTTCGTCGGGTACGGGTTGTGTTGGGTTACGGTTTAACGGACGGGTGGACACGGTTAGCACTGAGCTCAAGCCAGAAGAAGAAGATGAAGTTTCATCCACCGTGAAAAGGGCAGACCTCCTCACACTGTTGCACTCTGGTAGAGAGGGTGAAATTCACCTTATCAATACTTTAAGTATCTTCACCTCTGTGTATATTGAATCTTACAGAGCAAATAAGAATTTGAAGAACTTGCTAGAAAATCAATTGGAGAATGATAGGCAAAATAAATAAATGGACAACCATAAGGCATCAACCATGGAAAAACTCTTTCAAGGATCCGTAAAAAGAAAACATGAAAAATAACATTTTTTATTGTCTTATGATTATTAGTATTACTTATTATAAATATATAATTATATCACCTGTTTAAAGTAGAAGTATATTTTCCAAATATAATTTATTTAATCTCTTCCCAAGGATCAGATGCAAGTCAATGTCGCAACTTTACAGGACTCTATATTGGTATAATAATCCACTGCCAGCAATAAATTGTATTGTATGCGTGTACACTCTAAAGTTTATTATGCAGCTTTAAGGCTCTCACCAGTCAATTCACGATTTAAGCATAGGCTGTATTCACCTGTTGGTCGGATTCAGCCTCTGACGGAAGTAAATTTTAGAACCGACCCCACCCAATAACACCCGTTTTAACCTGACTTAGATGGCCCGAAAACCAGTGGAGCCGATTCAACCCACCCGACTGCATGAATTTGTATGCGGGTCTTTCGGTTTTCGGTCGGATCATGCAAATCTGCTCAGCCCTACCGTCAACACCTAGAGAGAACTATAAATACACCAATCAGGCTACTACAGTCCTACCCCACACAGCCAGAAAATTGTCAATCAACTAACAAGCAACAATGAAGCAAATGTTGTCTTACGACTTAATAGTTACTACACAACTACTTGTATTACATTCAACTTACCCTAAACCCTGGGACATAGGTGCGCCATTTTCCCTCATACATCATTATGTTATTATTAACAATCAACATTCGTTGACAATATGAGACCTACTGTATTCTGTAGGCCAAATGCTTGTTTTCAAACTTAGCATCATTCTTGGGCAAGTACTGTGTTAGGGTTCCTAGACAAGTTTTGTGAAACATTGAGAGGTTTTCATTGCTTACACTCAAGCAATGAAAGATACGCAAAGTGGTCACAACTGGCATAAGAACACAAAGTAGAGATACAAAAGATATAATCATAGGTTCTCATCCAGGGTGAACTGGAACTCTTTTTTGTCCTAATTCTTCTATATGTGCTACTGCTAACTGAACACATCAAAGAGGGTGTCACGGTGCATGGTTGGTATGGATGGTATAATCTTAAGTTGGCGAGTTGGGAAGAGAAAAGAAAAATAAAACTGAAAGATGTGTTAGCGAATGCCTTACCAACAAAACTATTCAGCCAACTTACTTGCAAGCTAGGAATGAGAAATAGATAGATACTCATTCACCAGCTTGTGAGAGTGTTTTAAATAGATGTGTATTTGTAATTATGTTAATCGTTGTATTCGGCCCATCAATCAGGCATGTTAGGTACAGTGTAGTCTATATAAGCATGTTAGCGTTTGAACACTTGACACGATTTTTAAATAATATTTGGATATATTTCCCCACATTTATTTTGAAGAGTCATATCTTACTATAGAAGCCATGGATAAATTTCAAAATATTGATAAACATGAAGATATGCCTGAACTGAACATCAACAAGAGATTGTACCTTGCATCCCCCACTTGTATGAGAAAGAAACTGATAAGTAAGATGAGTTCCTATAGAAGCTTGGTGGAAGTACGAAGACCAATAATTTTCATCGAAAACTTTGCTAAAAGATGGCATTAAAAATTGTTCACTTGAGGAAGAAACCACATACATTACAGCGAGTAATTTAGACACCTGTTGCAGTAACATTAGCATATTAAGATCATATACTGTGAAAAAGCTCAAGTGATAAAACAATAGACACCAAGGAAGAGAACAAAAAGCTAAGAGTCTGGATTATTAAGCAACACGACATGCATTTGCACTTCATAAAACAGGATTATTAAGCAACGCAGCATGCATTTGCACTTCATAAAACAGGATTATTAAGCGACGCAGCATGCATTTGCACTTCATAGAACAACATGAGTCATCAAGTCCAAGTCCATTACTGAAACAACTTAAGTGTACAACAACCTGTTATATCAAATTTCTACAAGTTATTAAATTTTGGGTTTCTTTTAAGAGTTAGGATCCGTTGATACCAGGTGTCAACGAATTCGTTGACACCAAATCCTAACCATTCTTTGTTTTGATCTTAATGGCTCGCATTTATTCACTTGATTGTTAAGGTGGGGACTCTTCAAAGAAAAACACATCACACTCACATCTTCTTCCTCCCTAAGTCTGGTATCCTTGTTCTTCCACACAACCAAATACTATTTGATCATAGCAACAAAAACTAATTCAATATAAACAGAATCATAGCAATAAAATATAAACTGAATATGTTCTTTTTTATAGCAATAAAACGTGAATCTGCTACCATAGTTTCATCGTCTTTCTTGCCTACTCAAATCCAATTCCTTAATTCGATCCCAATCTCATAGATCCCATGTTCCTTAATTAGATAAAACTATTCAATTGAATCGATGGTGGAATCCCATGTCAATAATAATACAAATTATAACTTTTTTGAAATCAAATATTGAATTCATTGTGGCTACTGCACCACACCACCAGTAAAGAATAATCTGAATTGTTGTTGGCAGTGGATACACAAAGTTAATTCTTACAAAGTAGAATTGAGTAATTCTTTCTAAAGAGAAATATCTCATGGACGCTGGCGTGCCTCCAAAGAGATGTTGTAGAAAATTTAGGGAATAATTAGGCAGAGATTAAAATTGGCAACAACTAGTATGCGAGTCACTCACATTAGCAATTTAGGGAATAATTAGACACCATTAGATTAATTAAATGGACTGATCAGATTTGGTGTCAACGAATCCGTTGACACCTGGTGTCAATGGATCCCGTCTCTTCTTTTAATTATATAAAAAGTGGATACTTTTTACTTACCACTTATGTGGGTTGCTATACTGGAAACTTCTACATAATTTTCAATTATGAACATGGAAGAGGATATATAGTAGAGCCTTGCCCATGCGGGACGTGGATTTCAACTACCATAATAGAGTTGTAGAAAGCCAAAATATACATTCTTAAGATTCAATTTTATCTTTTTATTGTCAAGACAGTTATCATGGTCTAAAATGTTCCTAGTTACGAAACTAGCCAATCAAAAAATTAAACCAATTACGCGAAAATTGTCACAGAATAATAACATGAAGATAGAGAATATGACCTTTTGAGAAACTGCGGGAACCTCACGAGAGAGTACAAAAGCTACCATCAGCCAAGAAGCAATATCTTCAAACTTGATGTGAGATAGATTACAAAAAATGTTCCTGTAAGGAAAAACCAAAATGTCCAAAGTCTATAAAAGTTAATTATAGAATGTTATGTTCACAGAGCGTCAAATATAACAATTTTACAAACATAACTCATAGGGAGATACTACTGTAGGAATACAGGAAAGCAATAAAAAAAATCCACAAGAGCATAAGGGATCTGGAAGAACAAGGAAAAAATTTAGATTCAGAAATCAATATTTTTACTACAATTTTCAGGTGCTTTTCTTTTATCAGAAAATCATCCGATAGTTGTCTGTTAAAACTGCCAACTCTTGTCTATTAGAGGAAAATCTTAGTTAAGCAAACACATTTATCTTGTTGACAAACATACAGCTCTAATGCCAAATTTGGAAGGCTCAAACATTTTCAAAAAAGCATGTCAAAAAGTATTGTTGTATACATCGCAAGTTAGTAAACCATTTGTATATTATTGCTGAACTGAGAGGCCAATCAATGTCAGTATGTTTTGGATGTCAATGCCTACCTCATATACTCTGAATGATAGCATTTCAAAGAATGCCAACATATGCTATAAACTATCTCAGCGCGCTCAATAGCAAATGCATCTCCCGGTATCTCCTTTGCAACCAATTGGTGAAAAGAATCTACAGGAACTGATGAAAAAGTGTGACAGAATGGGTTTCTGCCAAACAGAAGCGACATGCTTCTTAGAAGAATTTTCTGTGCTTCATCGATTTGATCAGGATATGCAAAACACTTCACTGCAGATGAACAATCATATTAGAAAAAGAAAGAAGCAAAACTTTATACCTTAAGGGTATGTTTGGATTGATGGTATATAGCAGAACAAAGTGGAATGACAATACATTCATTTTTTTTAAATAACTAGTCTATTCTATTTCATTCCATCTAATATTATGAATCCAAACATATACTAAAAGAAAATACATGACGAGAGAGAGAGAGAGATATATATATATATATATATATATATATATATATATATATATATATATATATATATATATATATGTGAGTCAGGATCCATTGACACTAGGTGTAAGTCATTAGACTTGCACCAAATATCAACCGTAAATTTCTATTGATCAAACGACTTATAATATTTCGTATGTCCGGTCAAAAAAACCCAACTGAGGCATGAGACATCTCTTCTTCTCTCATCTTTTCTACTCTCTTTTCCCGTTTACATTCAAAACCTAATTTGCCAAATTCCTTGTATTGCTAATCGAACCAAATGTCTGGGATGGCAGCAAACCAGTATTTCATTCAGAATTTTATAACCATACCAAATAAGAATCTTTATCACCAATAAGAATGCTTATCAAGTTTTTACAATGTCACTACCAAAAAAAGAAACTTTAAGGACAAAGGAATAAAGGAATATTGAAATTAACAACTTGAGATATTGTTGTGAGGCCAAGTCACTTCAGGTTCAACCCCAAAAAATTTATTATGGCCTGAGTTCAATGAGTTGTGTCTAATAAAGGGTCTGAAATGAACATTTTGTATGAAAAAGTTAGAATTGGGCAGAAAGAAAATATGATAACGACTATAGGAGAATAAATTGGGGAAGATTCTGACGATGGCCTATGAGAGTCTGGAAGTTAGTGGCGTTGGTTCCATTTGCAATATAGTGAGTTTCATTGAAGGTTTAAATGGCTGAAAAGAAAAAGATGGAATGTCATGTGTCTCTCTATTATTAATTTGACCCGTGAAATATTACAGCGATCAGATCTATTATATTTTACGGCCACGATTTGGTGTAAGTTAAAAGACTTACAGCTGGTGTCAACGGATCCTGACTCTACATAGATATATAGATAAACAGATAAAGCAATTTACATGCCAACATGAGTAAACTTTCATATTCCAGAAAGTTTCTGGAAATGCACGAAGACATGTGTCGCGCATGTCTGTTACCACTCTATTCACTAGGTGAAAATGACAACAGAAATAATCATGCATTTACAAAGACAGAAAATGTGAAATGGCACACATACCTACTCGAGTGAGTAGCTTCATTGAAAGTTTCCTCCGAACAAACTCCCATTTAAGAATAATAAAATCATTCAATAACCCAGATTTCAGAACTTCAGATAGAAGGCAGTTCCAACACTTCATTTCAGATAAAACACATGTTATTGCACACTTCGAAGAAACTCTTCCACCTATCTTTGATGAAATGCTGCAACCAATCTCCGTCGAAATTGACTCCTTCCGACTAAGCATGTCAGATGGACCAGAAATTTGGTTCCCTTCAACATTTTCATTGACTTCTAACTTCCTAGAAATGCTCGTTTGTTGGTTCTGTATAGATCGATATCTAGAACGAGTTAGCCTTGATTGATTCTCAACTACTATGTTTGGTTCCTTTGATATAACCTTAGCTGCATTTTTAGACTTCCTATTTTGCTTGGGTCCAATCTTGGTTCCTGGCCCTACTTTCGTAGATTTCTTTACATCCTCACCCACTTCATTCGTTAAAGAACAAGTACAAGTCTTCCCACCAGCACATTTTGCATCTGTTGCAGTTGCATCACTGTTGTCTTCAGGACAACTCAGAGGGGTTTTCCATTCAGAAAGAGTTAATTTATTCAGAGCTGATGTGTACCAATTTTTTGCAGTCTCTTCGGAAACACCCTCTTCACAAGCATTAAATTTACTTTGACACAAATCTCCAAGATACCCATGAAGAGTAACTTCAAATATTAATTTACACTTTGAGCAACAAAATGGTGCGCTGTTATCATTCAAAATCTGCTCAGCTAATTGAAGTTCCTTTTCTGCTGAATCCCAAAGTCTTTTCGCAGCGTAGAGTTTTCCTAGTAATTCAAACCAAAAAATGGCACATTAATTTTACACTGAAAATAGAGAACAAAAATTTATCAATCCAACAGCAGAATAAGGCTACAAGTAACTTACATACCTAAGAGGGAAGAGAAAGCAACTATAAACAAAGGCAACTGAAGTGAACAGGATATTGCTTTCCCCCATCGAAGATATGTTTCAGCCTCAATTCCATCTCCGATAATTTCATAGATGGCTCCTACCTGCATGCATTTTATGACATTGAAATGCAGTCCATAAAAGGCCTCCTAAAAATACTATAATTCCATAAATGATAGGATGACAAAATACGAGTCAAACCTGAAGAGTGCTCTCAAGGTAAGACTGCATAATTTTCCACGGACTCAGAAAATTGTCTTGTAAGTCCCGTGATATCGAATCAAATAGAAAAACTTCCATAACAACTGACATGTCCACTTCGATCTTATCAACGCCGTCCATAAGATTCTTCGAAAAATCAACTGTTATATTATTCTCTTCATTATGCTTCTGAAAAATGTGCCTAAATTTCACTTTGAAGAGTTGATCATGTAGCCTATGAGCTTCTTTTGCAAATGAAAGAGCCTAATAAATAATAAGTAAAAAAGACAAGAAATACGACAAGTCATTAAACAAGCCAAGTGCAAAGAGATGTAAAACAAAACAAAATTATGACTTTCATTGATAGGTTAGCTTCAAATGACCACACACAACACGCACACAGCTTTGAAGTTTTAACTTTTAGAAATCAAGGTCTGCTTGTTTGAATAGGAAAACAAATATGAAGGAGAAAATGACAAGGTATTATAAATAATCAAGTCCAAATCCATTACACTTTTACGTTCTTATTTTTCATCTAAGCTTAAACTGTGCCCATGTAAGTTTTTGAATAGGAAAACAAATATGAAGGAGAAAATGACAAGGTATTATAAATAATCAAGTCCAAATCGATTACGCTTTTACGTTCTTATTTTTCATCTAAGCTTAAACTGTGCCCATGTAAGTTTTCACTATTCACCTACCCAACCAAGAAGAAGTTGAGGTAGAAAAAACATTAACCAATTTTCTTTACCTGGAAAGAACGTCGCATAGGAGTGATAAAATATGCATTAACACTAACAAATCTAGGTTTGCTTGTTCAAATAGGAAAGGACAAGGTACTATAAGTAATCAAGTCTAAATTCGTTAAGCATTTTCAATCTTATTTTTCATGCCAAATACCTCCTATGGTCCTTTAAGTTAGATGTTTATAACAAGTTAGTCCTTTAAGTTTTTTTGTTACAAATTGGTCCTTTAAGTCATAAAATACTTACATTGTTAATCATTCTTTCTGCCAACTTCGTTAAAAAGTGTTTATGGACCATTTAACATTGAAGTGGTAGGTCCAAAAGTGCTTATGACATAAAACATGATTTCTTGCGCACATTTTGTTCTTGTTTTTTGGATTCAAGCCTAATTTTACAGATAAATATTTTATCAAAAGCGTATCAATTTTGTTTCAAATCAAATACACCTATGAACCTGTTTTGAGAATGGTGAATTTAGACCTACCAACTTAACATTAAACGTCCACATAAACACTTTTTAACTGAGTTTGATTAAAATAGGATAATGATGCAGATATTTTATGACTTAAAAGACTAATTGTAACAAAAAAACTTAAAGGACTAACTTGTTATAAACAGCAACCTAAAAGGACCGCAGAAGGTATTTGGCCTATTTTTCATCTCAGATTAAATTGTGCAGAAATAAGTTTTCACAGTTCAGTACTCCACCAAGAAAATAGCTAGGGTAGAAAAGACATTGATAAGTTAATAAGTTATCACACATCAAAGTCCAAACCAGTTTTGGCTGACTAGAAAGAAAAAACCACAGATTGATCAGCAGCATTGCAATCTCTCACACAAAAAGCAGCACTTATGACGAACATAATACATGATTCAAATAGCGATGATCTTTAATTTAAGTTAAAGGGATAAAGGGATGCTGATCAGTATTGTAAGGACTAAAATCAAAATCATTGCTACTTGCCTCTATTAACTGCCCATTTGCAATGAGTCTTCCGCACAAATCACTGTAAAGATATCCAGCAAGAAAAGTGCAATGGCTTGGAACAGGAACCTAGGAGAAGATTAACAGAAAAGAGAGTGATGAGTTTAAATAAAAAAAAGTACCATAAATTATGTCTAAGAAGGACTGTACATTTGAAATCAGTTTGAGTGCAGCTTTTTGAACTTCGTCAACTGTGATTTCAACTTGAAACGAGCTACCATGATCGCAAGAACTCCTATGAGAGCTTGCAAACAAAAAAGAGAAATTCTGCTGAAACCCTATTAATGAGGATTGGTTTCCTTTAAGATTATGTATCCAGAAATTAATATTTGAAAGGTCGCTAAAATCATCCAATGAATTCAGGATGAATGCCTCATTAACAGGCGAAACACAGAGAGCGTGACTAAGCCTTCTACTTTCCCACAATAAGGTCAACCACTTCTCCATTGAGACACTCTTTAATTTGAACATTTTGATCACCAGCCGGTATGCATCATTTAAGAGTTCCATGAAACCCTAAAGAGATATTGTTGAAACCAAAATACTGTCACCATATGTCTTATGCAAAAACTACACAAACCAAAAATATTTAAGAAAAACAGACCTTCAAGTGTGATAAATCAATTATGTTATAAAGTAGAATCATTATATTGTCAGACAATGCAGAACATTCTCCCTCTTCAAAGCAATCCACACAAGAGATGCCCAACCATAGATCCAAAGCAGCTTTGACATCTTCAAAAATTTGCTGTTTTTAGTCACACAAAAATTGCTGTTTAATGTAAGGTCAGAGATAAGCAGCTTTTTGATGAATAATGAGAAGATGATTACAAAGAGTTAGGAGAATAAAACATAACCTTCAAAATTGTGAGAAAACTTAAAGAAAAGAGAACAAAGAATACATCAATGAAGTTGCCAAATCCCTCAACATACATGAGGGAAATCAAGGAACTGACAATTGTGTAGGCATCACCTGTGACAATTTACTGCCCCAGAAAAGAAATAGAGAGAAATAGTTTAATGACAAAGTGGAAATTACCAGCATGTTTTAGTACCTGTGAAGAGGGTTCAGCTTCCTGGGTACATAGTGCACGTAGACAATATGCAACACACAGCTGATTATAAATGGGAATTGAATTGGTACACATCTCACCAGAAATCTCCTTCTGCAGAAGTGGACTTCATATTAATGGCCTATGCATCTCTGATATATAGAGCTTTACAGAAAATAGAGGTTAGATATTTGAGGGAGACACACGAGACAGCTTACCAAAATGATGATTGCTTCTGACAAACACTGAATGCAGTCTGAGAGACCACCTATGCCGCAAAACCTTAATGCCTTTCCTTTTCTAACTATAGTTTGTGCCTTTTGAAAGCAACTATTTGGCATGATATATATATTTTGAAGGAGTATATTCGTGATTTCCATTTGCATTTTCTGACAGAACTCTGGGTAGTAATAACTCATCAACTCGTACTCAGTAAGCTCCTAAACAGACGTGAAGGAGAAAAGGAAAAGATACACATTGAAAAAAGGACCAATAAACATCAAATGCATAGCAGGAAAATTGTGATGAGGTTTCTATTCAAAGGAAATGTCTACGAAGCGGCTGAACCTGCTCTAAGATTGTGCCAATGTTCCTCTTTGACAATTCTGTAGAAGATGACAATAGACTGTATAAGCTAGGAGAATCAACACTCCCATCAACATCCTTAACACGCTGGCATTCTATCTACATGCATACAATATGATATAATAATCAATAGGAGGAAGAAAACTTAAAATGTAACCTGTTAAATACAAAAATTAAATGCTTTTAAAGCTACCTTCACCCATTGCTTCACCACAGGTATAGGAGTTGGAAGCTTCTCAAACATATCTTTCGCAATGGACCAGTTTTTAAGGGTCTTAATCAATTTCTTTCTTGTCTTCAGATTGTCAGTTTCATAGAGAATATCTAAAAGCCTGGCACTTCTTGTGTAAGCATCATTTACAAACTCCTTTAGAGCACCTTCTGACAAATTACCACAGTGGCGTTTAATAAAGAGCCATGATGCTTTACAGCACAAGTTTAGAACCTTTGAAGCCTGCAATGATACATCATACAAGAACATAAGTAATTTACTTAGCAAAAGATATTACACTCTCAATATTTACTTTTAGATACAACTCCTTCACATTCTCACTGTTCAACCACAACTCCTTTACATTCTTAGTATTGGGCTTACAGCTTTGAGAACTGTGAAATGTTTTCATTTTGTTCATTTTTCTAGTATTCAAATATAGTAGGGGGCATTTCTTCTTATTATTTCTAGTATTCAAACGGGCATTTCTTCTTATTATTTTGATCCTTGTTTTTGTATTATTATTCAGAGATTTGTTTTCAAGATCCGGTTTCATTATTCAGTCACATTACAACCCCACTGGCCTTTCATGTGGGACATAGTTGAGTTAAAATGTGTCATTTGTGGGTCCTTGCTAAATACCTGAAGCTTTCATGCTAAGCCGTTTAGTTAACAACATGCACCAAATAAGATTCATGTATTGGTTCTATCTATATTGCATGGCATACTTTACTTTTGACAGGTCCTATTAACTGATGGCTAATGGCTCCTACCAGGAGCTCAAATGCTTCCGGAAATATTTTAAGAAGCAAGTTTATGATGTTTCCATGAGATATTACATTACATGGCAAAAGTCAATTAAAAAATATAATGGAATACCTCTTTTAGTTGCTTGTTTCTGTAGAAAACTAAAAATATATTATGGAGACGATTAATTATGTATTTTAACCGTCCTGTATCAACCCACTTGCAAGCAATGATATGCTTAATCAACTGTGTGCTCTCCTGAAATAGAGGCAAAAAACATTAGTTTTTTTTTTTAACGCACAGCTTAAAAGCATTCTGCAAACATTTAAAAAATTCAATAAGATATTTCTAGTGGAAAAATAATTATAGTAGAAATGATAACACCTAAACAGCATTTCATGGTAATAAGGAGAACCTGGAGTTTAAGATTGGTTCTGATGGAAAGAGTGAAAGCTGCCAAAGTCACCAAGGGCACTGTTCTACTCTTTTCGTTAAATCTGTCTTCATTCTTTTCAAATTTAAAACTGCAGTGAGAAAGAACTGGGATTTAGATGTTTATCATCACAGTTAGCTCAAGATGAAATAATCAAATAGAAAGACATATAGGCCAAACATGAAAAACTCCAATTCACCAAAATAATTTAGATATTCACTGAATATACCTTGGATCATAAAGAACAAATTGACAAAGAGAATGAAATGCATCACCAACAGTGGAAAGTACAGTCAAAGCAGAAGCATCATCCTTTCCAGTTACAAATTCTTTCCTTTCTGAATTTATTGAACTAGCAAGTGGTTGGCATATAAAGTCCAATGCTTCTATGTAAAATGATAGGTAAGTCATTGAAGCCTTACAATCAGAACCTGACTGTGTGCATGTATGACCATCAAATTGTTGGTCTTCAACACTGGATGAAATACAACTTCTGCTGCATATATGCAAGGAACCGAGCAAAGGTGGTGAACACTGAAGTATTTTCATATTTTCAAGTAAAACTCCCAGCAAACATTCAAATTTTGCAGTGCCAGGGGATACAAGATCTTCAGCTCTTGCCCTCAAATTACAGCTAACAAGGACCAAACCAGCAGCATAGAGCCTCAATATTGGATTAAGGATAAACTGCCAAATTAATTCAATTAAAACAGCTGCATAAATAAAAAGTAAAAACTACAGTAAAGAAACATTGAAGAAGAATATGAAGAAGAAGAAAACCTGTTTATGACGTTCTGCTGCTTTGTTCAGATATGCTGCAAATGTATAACAAAAACTTGCATTTGCAGTCTTACATTTAACAGCACAATAATCTACAAGTTGCACAAATTTTATTCCATCATTTCCCTCTTCAACCTGGAAGGATAAATCTTATCTTAATCTTAATAAATATAAATGGAACATAGCAATGCAAGCAAACCCTAAAATATTTGTTCTTCCCTTAAACCCTTGCCCACCAAATTGTTTCTTTGCAATGGTATAACCACATGTTAAAAGTGATATAACCCTAACAGTAAACCTATCTTACCTAACCATCTTTGAAAATGACAAACAATTGATTAAGAACACATACCCAAGTCGGCTAATGCTTTGTAGAATGTGCCACTATGCAGGGCTCAAGATTATTATATCTAAACATTCATTCTATTGCAGCAATAATCTTTCACACTATAAAAGCAGGCTTGCATATTCACTTGAAACCATCCAAGAAGTTTATGCATTTCGATATCTATAAAATTATTCCTTGTTTCTCTTTCAATGGAGTTGAGGCTGGAGAAATTCATCATAGCAAAAAACACCGAAGAAGCTGTTGTGGGTTTGCTTAATTCAAAGGGTTGGTAACATGTTTTCGCTAAGATAAACAAGCATTTAATATTTAATTATTTTCATCTAATCCTATCCTATAATGCATTTAAGCACTCTTTCCATTGCAGCAAAATTATACTATCAAAAGCATGTGAACATTGTGGAAAAGAAATCACTTGCAACCTGTACAATGGAGTCCATGCAGCAGAATTTCCTCATGGTAACGCATACACGAGTAGCTGCCGAGGGATTGGTTAATTTTTGTCTTCACTTATCCATTAACAAGTCTGCAATTTTTTTCTTTTCTTAAGCAAACTTGCAATACATGATTATTTTTTATTGTTATATGATGTTGCTATTTTTTTTATTGATAAACATGCGATATTATCTTTGCTTTTCTCACACTAACAGGTCCGATCAATGGTGGTGGCGAGTTTGATTTGTCGCTGCAAACTAACCTTTTGAAACTACGCACTTACCACATGAATTTCGATACAGCCAATCTAAGTCATATTGGTCTATTATGAAACATCAAAACTTTCTTTATGTTTGGCTATTGATGTTTTGCTTTTTGTTAATGAAAATTATACGTGTAACATAAATTACGGTTAACAAATTAGTATTGTACTTAGTAAAAATTCATAATGTCTTGGATACATTGTAGATGAAAAGAACTACCAATGCAGTCACAGCCGAACAGCAATAGTCCTATTTTGTGAGTTTTGTTTATGTTGCTACCTACCATCAATACTTTATTCTTTTTCTTTTTTGGTGAATGATGCTCTTCTTTTTTCTGTTCAAAAAGATTGGTGTTGTATGGTTACTAAAAATTCATGTCACAAATACATTTAGATGAAAACTACAATGTTACAAATGCAAACTCGCATAGCCATTGTAACTCAAGCTAACAGTGGTAGTGCTATTTTGCAGCCGAACGGAAAATTGTCAGTGTGCTTTGTGAAGGAGTTTGGACTCATGAGGCGACTTTGTTTCCAACCATTTCTTTATTCCTATTTTACTAAATTTGACTTTGTACCGACAATGTGTCCAGTCTAATTTTCATTTTGAATGGATTATGCGATAATTTATAAAGTATAAATAGATAACTACATTGGTGATATAATTGTTTGAATTCTATGGATGTTAAATGATTAGGTTTTGGAATTGACAACTAACTATACTTTATCAACTGATTTTGAAAATGCACTGCATGTATACACTTTATTAGTTGATTACTTATTCCTTTATTGAAATGTATGAAATTTCAATAATAATAGTGAAGGTTGTTATAATTTACTGTCTTTCACATCACTATTTTTTATAGTTTGATTGCAAACATACTGTGAATGTCATGCATTATAGCTTAATATGTTGATAACAAATTTTATATCATAGGCTGACAAAAAATACTATAGTTTTCAATGCTAAAAGACCTGTGCATCGTACAGGTCGGAGATCTAGTACAATTGAATCATTACAACCTGAACCTAACGACGTTCAATTGAATCAAATTAAGACTAAACAACATCACTGGATTTGCAAATTGTGATCCAGAATCAACGAGTTCTAGTCATAGAATTACATATACATCCTTACCTTGCTTTCACGAGCAACACAGTCCAGTATATCCATGATATACAAGAATTCATCCTCCTCCAGCTTGAAAAATAAGGAGCACATATTTTGGGCAACCTGCATTCAAAATTTCATCAGTTGTTCCTAGTTTAATATTTATTGATTCGCATAACCGAAAGTAGATAATTAGCTTACCTTGAACAATCTATCTTTAATTGAAGACTTCGCATACTCAACCAATGTTGTTCGGCAGAAAGTGATCAACAAATCTTTATCAGAGAATGACACCTTCTTCTGAAGTAAATTTAAAGCACATGTACCCAAGTTATATACTATCGGATTGTGATACTTCTCATACGAATCGGAATCCAATCCCCTGAAACAGTAAGTCCAAACAGATAATTAGCTTTGCAACTGATACACCGACTCATGACAGCATGACAGCACATAGTGCAGTATTTCATTGGCAAAGCATAGCGCACTTCTTCCACAGATGAATTATTGGATCAGGCTAGTAAAAATTTACTTTAGCTAGCGGAAAGTCCAAACAGAACCAAAGTGACTATATCAAACTATTGAATGTAGACAGTCTCACTTGTCAAAGGTATTAATAGAAATTGGTTGAAATGAAAAAGAAGATTTAATATAGAAAAGCTAAAGAATAAGTCAAACTTTTGGGGAATGGTATCAAGCAAAACTAACAAACTAAAAAAATAACGCAATAAGAAAAAATTTGCAGGCAGAAAAGTCAAGCTCCTAATCAGATTCACAGTCACCAAAATGCAAAACTAGTGCCTGCAACATGCTTCTAAAGTATTAAGTCCCCATCCATGCATCACATTGAGTAGCCTTTCACAGTACATATCATCTCTGTAGCAGCGGCACTTCTGGTCAAAGCCGTGTCCATCTCTGTAGCAGCGACACTTCTGGTCAAAGCCGTGTCCGGTGCCCAACACATGTGATTACATTAAATTATGGTGTCCTTGCTTCATAGCATAGCATACAAACAACATGTGTCCGGTGTGTCCAACATGTGGCAGTGACAAGTCAAACACCAACACATGTTATACCAAATTATGTCATGTTCTCAAAATACTATCGGTGTCGAAGTGTCAGTGTGTATATCGTGTCCGATGTCCGTGCTTCATAGCATAGCAAACAAACAACAATTATTGCAAACACCACAAAAATAGCGAAATGAAATCTCTCATAAATCATCAACACGTATGACAAATAAATTCACACTATAGTCAACAAAAACATTAACCTACCTAAGCCAAGGCTTAACTTCATCGATCAAACAAAGCACTCTTCTAAGGTAATCATCATCTTTATCCGGAGCCATTGATGCTGCACACTTCAATAATGAGAAAGCAATTTCAACAACCAACTCGCGAAAATCTCCATCGTCACCACAACCACTTTCTCCAACTTCAGGAAGAATCTTCTTCCCCTTCCTTTTCCCTCCATGAAGCTTCTCCAAAAGCTTCAACCCTTCAACTTCCGCCTCGTGAAACCGATCACAAGACTCAAGGCAACGAATCATTCTCATTCTCGAGAAATGGATCTGTAACGGTTTCGAATCAAGTTGCGAAGAAATGATTTCTAAACAATCAAAACACAGAATGTAGGTTTTACACAATTCGGTGATTAATGCATAGTTTGAATTGGGGATTTCTGAATTGAAAAGCTGTGGAATGCGTTTAGGTAGAATTGAGAGGGATTTTTTGATGAAATGGAAAAATTGTTTAGTTAATTGTCGAATTAGGGTTACGTTGTTGGTGGAAGAAGAAGATTTGATATTGGAGAAAGGACGGAGATATTCAGAGACTAAGGAGTAGATGTCAGTGGAATCAGAGGATTCAAGCTTCGAGAGAAGAGATTGTTCGGTGGAAGAAGCCATGGTAGAGAGAGAGAAGAAGAAGAAGAAGAAGATGGAAGTGAGAGTGAGAGCTTAGTTTCGAAGGCGCCAACCCTACCGCTTGTAATAATTTTCCTATTTTTCAAAATTGAAATCAACTTTCAGGAAGGAGAGTCTCGATGTCTCATTCAACGGCCTTTTTATTTTTTATTTTATTTTATATAACAATTTTTTTTGGGTCAAATTTATGACATTTTTTTTAAAGGATTTATAACATTTTTTTAACCTTATAAAAAATCTTGTTTAATATAATTCATTTTTTTTTAACCTAATATGGACCCTTTTATCTTACCTGCTACTACCAGTTTCCAAAAAGAAAAAAAATTATATTTAATTATTGGTAAAGTGCCCTGAAAAAATATTATTCGTAAAGTGAGTATTAATATGGTTTTAAAACTCGGCTCGGTCATCGACTCGGCAGGGGTACTGGGTCACTGGGTCAATGGTCGAACCACTGAGTCATTGGTCGAACCGCATGACTGAACCGGAACCACTCGGATGACTCGGTTAGATGACTCGGTGTTAGATTAAATTTATATAGTTATTTAACCGGATTAAATCGGATTGACTCGGTCACTTTAAAAACTAAAATAATGACACCTGTAAAATAAAAAAATCTATCCAACAATGATAATTTCATAAGCTAATTATTATAAATTTAATCGGATTGAATCGGATTAAATTTATATAATTATTATTGTCATTAGCAACAACCAACAATAATAATTTAAAAAAAACATGAAAACAGAGGAGTGAATGGGAGTGAGGTTTTGAAGTCTTTCTGCCCTTTTTGACCTTTCTAATTCCAATGTTTTCTTTTTTTTTAATTGAAAAATCCAAAACGACGTCGTTTTTGTAAAGCTAAAAGCAAAATAAAAATAAAAATGGAGAACCGTTATGACCCACAACTCGGCCGAGTCACCGGTTTTTACCGGTTTTGACCGAGTTAACTGCATGACCGATCCAAACGTTGGCTCAAACCGGCCTACCCACCGGTTCATGGTCCGGCCGGTTCGAGCCGAGTTTTAAAACTATGAGTATTAAGGTGTGGTTTTTCTCAACCAAATTTTTTTAAAGAATGCCACGTCACTCTCACCCCAAATTCCATGAGAAGATTAACAAACCCCAAATCTCAATATCAACATGTTTGTTGGATGAAGCGCTAATCTGCAAATTAATTTCATATCGTTTAAAAATTCTAAATTTATTTGCACTAAACTCCTTATAATGTGAGCACATCCGGGAATGAACCAACAGAAGGGGGGGATTTTTCACCTCAAATCAAGTCCTCTTCATTGATTCAAAGTCCAAAGCTGCATAACATGCTTTTGCTAGTAGTAACAAAATATGTTGTGCCAACTTTGTTGCTGCCATGACCAAACTGGGTCGAGCTGGTCAAGAATTCAATTCG
>Ga0228710_1000287_pt1 | contig 56584 bp, 30 predicted proteins | sample MedpolnodulmetaG_FD_177995 | JGI IMG/M metagenome (GOLD analysis project Ga0228710, IMG submission 177995) | Root nodule microbial communities from Medicago polymorpha collected in Santa Monica, California, United States - pink nodules | ecosystem: Host-associated > Plants > Roots > Nodule... | reverse complement strand
TTTTTTTTAAGGAATTTTTTTTAAAAACTTTTTCTATAATCTATATAAATTATATTACCCTTTATATAATTGTTTTTTTTTCCATACAATTTTATCTTTAATTACCAATCAAATTAAATTTCAAGCACTATAGTTAAATGTAAAATTTAGTCACAAACTATATAATTTTTTCAGATACGAAGACAAAATTTGTTCAAGCCATACAATATTGAAAAATGTGAAACATATCAAAATATTTTAGTAATGTCGATAACATAAACATTCAAATAACCAGACAAAAACAATCATCCGCAAAATAATTAACAAAACTCCAATGTTGCATATAAGAAAATCTAAAAAAAGCGCAATTCATACAATTGTTTTCAATATAAGAAATTGTCACAGTCGAACATGGAACCCTCGCATTCATAATATCCTATAACATAAGTTTTGCGATACTCTATGGCAGAATTTATGAAACCAGCTTATGACAATTTTCATGAGTTGTTTTCAACTTATATTCATAAGTTCTTAGTTCTTCAATATAGCTTATAAAAATAACTTATAACAATTAGAAAAACAATTTAACCTTATTTTCTCTTTTGCTATAAAAATAACTTATGCAAGCTTATACATAAGTGCTTGTTATGATAAGCGCTTGTGCTATAAGCTGCAAATAAGTTTTTTTTTATCTAAGCAGTCACTTAATCCAGATCTACTTAACCAAAACAAAAACATCAAAATCATAAACAACATCAAAATCATAACCAAAAGTCATAACAACAAAACATAAAAATCATAAACAACAACATCAAAATCATAATCAAAAGTCATAACTACACACATGACAAGGAAGATATCCGGTGAAAAACGCAATAAATCTAAATAGTAAAATCTAGATCAAAGAAGATTACAAACGAAATTCAAAACCAAATCTAGTATGAGATGTAACCTGACAAAGAACGGCAAATAAGAGAGGAAAAAACTGTGGAATAGATGAAGAATCGATGAGCCGATGAATAAGAAGAGCATCAAACCCTAGATCGCCATTTTTTCCATTTTGTGAGCTCTAGTTCACGTTCTCTGTGTTTCTTCCAAAATGAGACTATAAAAAAAATCAAATCTAGTTTTTTTAATATATGAGAATGCCGTCGAAGTTGTAACATATTTACTTGATAAAAGTTTGAATTACTTTTCATACCCTATGAGTTTCTCGTGTAAAATCTGAAATGTTTTAACGTCTTTTGGTGGTTTTTATAGGGTGTTTACGTCGTTCGGATTCTACAATCCGAACTACGTAGGGCGCTGATGTGTGGATTAAGAAAGTGTACCAAATCGTTTACCAAGTAATAAAGTGATAAGTAGAGTATCGTATCCACATGGATTTTCGTTTCGTCAAAACAATTTGTGTTGCTTATTTTCAGTTGACAATGAAATAAAAGAGTTAAAAGGTTAGACATTTGCAATTTTTATCTGTTTGCAACAGAGCAAGTTATTTGTTTTGGTTGCAGAAAAGTAAGCAACGGTTAGGATTCTTTGAATTAATCCCCCGTATTTATTATGTTGGATATTCAATAATAGTGTTGGGTATTTGAGTATTGGCTTCATTGTTGCTAAAACAAATACTCATGTATGATGTGGGATGATGTTCCAACATCTTGGCACGGTTCAGTGTGCCTTGTTTATGTGGCTTGGTTTACGGAAGCTTTATCTTATTAAAGAAACCACGCCTTATTTCTTGTTCGCCAAGTAACGTATTTTTTTCCATAATCAGCTGAGTGATTTGTTCCTAAAGTATAGACAATATTTTAGGATTCCTTGGTGGTATTTTTGTTTGTGAAATATATTTTCAAAAGAGATTTTGGAAGATTTATTTCTGAAGAATATTTGTTTCAATATATTTCTGAAAAGAATATTTGATACAAATATATGTTTGGCCTGAAGGAAGATTTAATTGTGCAAATATATTTCTAGAAGGAATCTTGGAAATAAATTTCTGAAGAATTATTTGTTTCAACATATTTCTGAGAAGAATATTTGATTCAAATATATGTTGCTGCTGAACGGGTATATAAGGAAGACTCAGACCCAGTTTTATTTACCAATTTATTGAATTGAGTCTTTTAGAGTTTTATTGTTAAGCCTTGTGCTTTATTTTCATAGCCTCTCTTTGTATCATATTGATGCACTGAGCAGGACATGTAGTTGAGTTGTATCAAAACCATAGCTTTACAAAAGAATACTTTTTAGGGTTTTGAGTCATTGTTATTTGTGAGCCTTTCTTGTATCACCTTGATACATGTTAAGTACTGTGTTTTATTGAGTTGTACTACTCTTAACCTTTAAAGCACGAAGGTAGTTTATGTTTGAAGGTAACTTCATCTTTTTGAGTTGTAATCAGATAATCACAGGGGCTATGATTGATTGAGGGAAGTGGGATGGGATCTCAGATCTATGAGTTCCTAGGTTGAAGTCAATACGGGTAGGTCCTAGGTCTAAAGTTGTAAACGAGGAGTTTGCTGAGAACTTAGAATAAGGATTACACTGGTGGATTTCCTTCCTGGCTTGGTAGCCCCGAACTAGGTTAACAAACCAACTGTGCCTTTTACCTTTCTGTCCTTTATATTTTCCTTGTTCTGTTTGTTTTCTGCTAGCTCGGTGTTGAAACATCTTACTCGACATTATGTTTGTGTCTGATGTTGAAACATCATATAAAACATCTGAAAGCTAGCCCACCAGAATTTCAAACAGTAATGTCGCGTTTATTTATCTTAGGTAAACTATGCAAGTGACGAGGCCGTTGGGACGTTACTAACCTAATCAGTCGTTAAGCTACATATGTTGATCACACGATGATCCTTATGTGTGGGGTCTATACTATCTCAGTTGACTAGGTCTATCCCTCCAATATTTGGTTGCACCTGCTGGTCCACAGTAACCCTTACGTGTGGGGTCTTACCACCTCAAAGGTAATTGAAAGCATAGACTTAAATTGACATTCCAATATTTTCAAAGGCAATGAAGATCAATGTTCCTGTAGGTCTACCATCTATGTATCTTAGGAGACTCGTAGCTCTCTCTCTCTCTCTCTCTCTCTCTCTCTCTCTCTCTCTCTCTCCCAGTAGTTCTACAAACGGGCATCCCTATTAGCGTCTACCTTACCAAGGGTTTAAGAGAATGGTTCTACTAGGTTTACTCCTTGGATTCGCTTGTTTCCTTAATCACTAGCTAGTTACATACTAGGTTCAGCAGATTTTACTCAATATTAGTAATGTCACCTTTAAGTACTTACTACTAGGGTCAACTCGTTTTCGGTATCTTTCGCTAGTTACTAACTAATTACTTCCTAGACATATAGATATTAATATATGAGATATAAATATCAAGATATTAGCATCAGGATAGTAATATCAATATTAGGCCCTGTCACAACCTAAGTATCCAATCTAGGATTACGATCCTTTGAAATAAATTATTCCTAATAAAACTTAATAGCGAACAAAAAATAAATAAAATAAAAACGACATTAAATTAAATAAATATCCAACAAAAATAAAAAAAGGTTCATCTTAGAACTCTAACCTAAAAATATTTAGTTACACATGGTAACTAAAAAAACAAATTACTAAAGATAAAAACATACCCTATAAAAACAAGGAGAAGATAGAAACTCCTCCAAAGCTCCTAGAAATGTCTCCCTCTTGAGCTGCTCCAGTTCTGAATGATAAATTCATAATGAGGAATGCTGATATTTATAGTGAGAGTTTCTACCTGAGTTTGGGCTAAAAATGCGAGCTTTACCCACAATAAGGCAGGAAAAGACGCTTTCGCCCCACACATTTTGGATGCATGGGGCGCACAGTACATGCCCTAAGCGCATGTGAGTGTGCTGGAAACCATGCCCTAGGCGCATGGCTCATGCCTTATGCGCATGGTCATGCCCTAGGCGCATGAGTGTGGTTTTCGGGCTCAAATTTTATGTTTTTCCGTCGTTTTAGGTGTTTTCCTCCAAATAACTTGCCTCGGGATCCGGGAACAGAATTCCTCCCTCTGTAAAGTCTCCTGAGGCCTATTGAATCTTCACTTTTGGTTTTCTCAAAGTCTTCACAAATCTTTGGATGTTCTAGAGTTTCTCTAGAGTTCCAAGGGAAAAATCATACTTTCTCTAATCCCTCTAATCCTTCTCTAGAGTTTCTCTATTTTCTCTACCTTTCATTTTGTCCCTGAGCCAGATTTGGCATCAGAGCTGGTTACGATACATCGGAGTTGAGTTTGAGCGAAGAAATCAACGGAAAGTGAGTTTTCAAGTGAGCAAGGAGTTGCTTTCTTAAAACTTAACTTTGCGGCCATTTGTTCGCGAAACTACCTCAGAGTTGAGTTTGAGCAAAAAAATCAACGGAAGTTGAGTTTTCAAGTGAGCAAGGAGTTGTTTCTGTGAAACTTCACTTTGCGGCCATTTTGTTCGTCAAACCAACACTATCATTTTGTTTGGGAAGTGAAGAAAACCCTTGGTTAACAAGTCTTCACCACCAACAAAATTACCGCTCACCACCACAATCTTCACCAAATAGTTTGTTGAACCGCCATCGTTAAAATGCCACCTCGAAGACAAAATGAAAGAAGTTTGAAAGAGACGGAGATGGAAGAAATGAGGCAAAAAATTCAACAACTACAAGAGACCGTCAATGCCCAACAATCCCTTTTGGAAGCACGATGAAGGAGATTCGAAGTAGATGACTCAGGTAGTGACTCTTCATCATCTAGAAGTAGTCGCTCACAATGATGTCAGCTTCAAATGAATGAAATTAGAGTAGAGATTCCATATTTTGAAGGGAATCTACAACCGGATGAGTGTGTGGATTGACTACAATCTGTTGAACGTGTATTTGAGAACATGGAGATTCCCGAGGATCAGAAAGTAATGAACGTTGTTGTCAAGCTGAAGAAACGCAAATCTTAAAAGAAAACGCAAGTGTGAAGGAAAAAGCAAGATCAAGACATGGGAGAAAATGCGTCATAAACTAACCCGTAAGTATTTACCACCTTGTTATCAAGAGAATTTTACACAACTACAATTATCCAAAACATCTTCATACAAAGCTCTTTTAGACCTATTCCATCAATTATCACAAACCCTCATTCCATCAATCTATTTCCTCATTTAGACCCCAACATAACACAATCAAAGAGAGAAATACAAATATACCTAAATATTTCATTTGTCAAGGGTATGAACACATAGCCTTAGATTGTGTCAATTGTAAAATAGTCACTATTGTTAATGGAGAAATAAACAATATTTTTGAAGAAGAAAAAGAAGAAATTCATGAATCGTTTGAAGGTGAGTCGATGGGAGAACCAATTTACGATGAAGAATATGTTGGCGCTGACATTTGTGAAGTGTTTGAAGAAGAGGGAAACATAGATCCAATATATGACGATGAATATGTTTCCAATGACATTCATGAATTTTTTGGAAAAGATGAATGCAAGTCACTAAAACTTTTAGTCACGAAGGAACCATTGAAGGATACAACAAATTTATGTATGATCCGTCCAATTCCTAAGCCACCTTGGGAAGTTGTTAGTATGGATTTTCCCCTTGGATTACTATGGAGTCTCTGCTACCTTCAATGTTGTCGATCTTTCACCATACTTTGGCGATGAAGAAGACTTTCGACTCGAGGACGGGTCTTCTCCAACTCGGGGAGAATGATGAAGAATAATATAAAAGTCTCTAGAATAATAAAGAATAATGTGGAAGTCTCTAGAACACCAAAGAATAATAAGGAAGTCTCTAGAAGACTAAAGAACAATAAGGAAGCTACTAGATACTCTACTAAATAAAATATAATAAAGCACTAGGAAAATCTTAATGTTTCTAGATCCTTCTAGTCATATGAACTAGAACATCCATATCTCTAAACTTTTCTTTGTTTCTAGATATTTCTAGTTTGTAATGAAGAGCCTTCATAGAGTAGTATAAATAAGGCTCACCACCAAGTGTTTACGATACTCAAGCATTGAAGCATTCAAATAATACAAACTTTTCTTTGAGAATATTAGAGAGTTTCTCTATTTTCTCTACCTTTCATTTTGTCCCTGAGCCACAATTGCTTTAATACTACTCCTTTTTGCTGCTAATACCTACTGAAAATAACTGAAAAACATGTTAAGAATAATGTAAGATGATCTGTTATCATCGCGTGAGAAATCAATAAAGTGGGTGAAGAAGAAGACTAAAGGTTTACACTCGTCCAAGACTTTTGCTCCCATATGAGTTAGTCATTACTGCATTAACTCCAACAATCAAGAAAGACACCGTCAAAGTAGAGAAATCCTCCTTAGGGATATTCTAAATTAACATCATCCATTGTTGTATGATCATGAAGTTTTTATGCGGAGTGCTAGAAAAAGAAGATGAAAACTTTTCACCTCTGACGCGTCCTCCACCCACATATGTCCCATGCAAAGTTGTTTCTAATGATTAGTTAACCCAACGTAAATCATCTTGCTCATCATCGCATTGAATTGATTTGTGTTTGACAAAAAAAAAATCCAACTCAAGCCAATTAAATTTTATTGCATCAAATAATATATTTGATTAAAACCGACCAAACTCAACCCATAAACACCGCCTTAACTTGTAACAAAAAAAAAAACACCACCTTAACTGAGGTGTAGCATAAAAAAATGCAATGTAATAATTTTTTTTTGCAAATAACATAGAACGAATATGTGATAAAAAATTGCACAGCCAAAGTGAATGTAATTGGAAAAAAAAAATAACTTTGCAAACTAATTAAGGAATTGGAGTCGGAACCATGTGCATCCAACTTCTATCAGTACTCCTCTGTTCCTAATTATAAGCAAATTTGATTTTTTTTAGGTTCATTTAATTAATGATATATGTGATCTATATGAATCACATACATCATTAATTGAATGAACCTAAAATGTTAAATTTACTTATAATTAGCAAGAGAGGGAGTATCTACCATGCATCTTTCAACAACAACAAAAAAAACTTCTATTAACCAAGTTGTTTGGGTTCCAGTGGCAAGGAGCTCCTTCCAAGGATGTACCTGGGGAATACCGGGTTCGATTCGTAGGAGGAACAACGTTTGGCCAGTGCGCATGCCTCTAAGCACGAGCCGGATTAGTCGCCTACCTTTGGTGAGTCGGAAACCGGTGCAAAAGCAAAAAAAAAATTAAAAAACTTCTATCTGCCAAACATGTCAATCTAACGGTTAACCATTGGCGGTAGAGATTGCTGCACACATGCATGCTGCCGAGGATCCAAACACTTTTAGCTCATGATGAGCAAAGAAAAGCACAACAATAGGATTCAAATCTAACGGTATTACAACCAAAAATATAAGTAAAATTATAAACCTAAGTGTACATAAAATGAGCAACTTCAAATGACTAGATCCTGGTGATGCAATTCCTCTCGATAAATGGGGCTTGGACAGAGTGAGAACTCTAAAGTTACTTTTTATCTATTGTGCCTCCTTGTCATTATAATATGGGTTAATCGTAATTGTCTTCATTGATGCAAAAGCCAAAAAGAATACGGGATGTTCCCTTTTACTAGGATACTATACTTGTCTTTGAAATCTATCTGTTTTTTTTCTTTTTTCTGTCCAGTATCATCAAGCAATGTAACTGAATTTGTGTTTTGAATCAATGGAACTTTAGATTGGTGATTGTGGTAGAAGTACAAATATATTACGAGGACACGGTAGCTGTTCCTACAATGCATAAAAATGAGCTTGAATTTGGTGGCAGCGTTTCATATTCCCAGTTTTTGGGAGAAAAAACAAATTAGGGACCAGTAACAAACCCGTGCTGACGCACGGGTACAGTAAACGTTTTTTGTTTGTAAAAGATGGTTAAATATTTATAAAATATTTGATGTAATTTAATTATTAGTTTATGTAACTAATTATTATGTGTTTTGAGTATATTTGTGTATAATATTTTTGATGCTATTATGTAAGTTGATTGAAAATAGAATGTAGAAAATATAATTAAAAGGTAATGTTAATGCAGTGGTACACTTGTGATTCACATTATCTATAAAAAAATTCCGAAATAAACAAATAATTTAAATAAGGACCATATTATGCACATGAAAGAAAACAAATTAGGGTATAAATTTTGATCTTAATGAGAAGCAGCTGGATGTAGAAAACATCAGTCATGTTAACGGTGTCAGTCCCCAGTGAGTTCAATTTACTCTAGTTTATTATCATGTGATTTATATATTCTTCATAACAGAAATACACGTGTCTTGAGAACAAATTAAAACAAGTACCTAAATCAAACATGATTTGTTTTTGGAAAAAAAAAACATTTGAAATGTCTTGTGATCTAAACCAGTGGCGGAGCCAGGAATTATGCAGAGCCTCGGCGAAATATTTTGCCAAATATTTTTAGAATATATATTAATCAGTTTTAAGAAAATATAAAAAATGAGAATTGGTGCAGTGGTTTGTTTTGTGAAACTATCATGAAGAACGGCAGTTCAAGTCCCTACAGGACCTCTTTTTTTGAATAAAAATATTTTTAATACAATAGAAAACAAAAAAGGAGGGTCAGCATGGATCGAACCAGCGCCTATGGGTCTCCTACGACATCCGGGCGTGTGCCTAGGCTGGCTGGGTGGTAAAACCGCCCCTGATCTAAACATAGGGAAGTATATCAAGTTGTAGTGAACAAAGTTTATCTCGCTATAGGATCCTTTTTATTTTTATCCAATGTTTTCCTACAAATGAAAGATCTAACTATTGCTATTAGTTCATGCATCTTCGTGATATTTTTGTTCATTACATATAGCAACACTCGCTCCAATATAATTCACCAGAATATAGGATAGGGAAGTATAAAGAGTTGTATACTTAATACAACTCTTTGCCAGTAATGTATGCATGTTTTAGTAGCAGGACATCAAATGAACATTTCCCACATTTTGCAAAACATGTTGCAACAAGGACAATTTATAATCTTTTTATATATACATTCAGAAGTATTATTAGTGCAACGTTCACATTAGCATCTGCCCATATACTTGAATCAACCTGGAAGTTAGCACCATAGGTACATACAAGTTACGATACTTAAACGTACACCAATACAAGTCGGCATATAATGTTTCAAGTGCACCGGTTAAAACAAAATATGGAACCTTTCTGTTTTGTTATAAAGAACCCAAAGATTACCAAACCTAATCAAGTGACCCAATAAATTACACTCCCAAATGGATTCAATCTCTCTCTCCCTTTGGTATATTTACGCACAAACCATGGCTTTCCCAGACCTGTAAATTTAATGGCAATCATCAATTTTCATGATATACACAAATATCAAATTGTGAGCCTAGAGAGACTAACAAAAATGCATGCACATAAGATATAAATTATAATCTATCAATGCCTAAAGTTTGCAATCACTAACCTTGCTTTCTCTAATTTTTCAACCACATCAAGCATAGCATGTATGGCAATTTTCTTCACCTGGTACCAAGAAGCAGTCATCAGTAAAAAACAGTACATAAAATCCCAATAAGAAATTGTTGACATGATGACAGAACACGGGAACGTAGAACTGAAATAGGCTTGATGACCAAGATTTCATACATTCAACAAGGATTTTATCTGAATTAAAACAGTCAATATTAGAAGCAGACATCAGGAAAAAACAGTACATAAAATCCTAATAAGAAATTGTTGACATGATGACATAACACGGGAACATAGAACTGAAATTGGTTTGATGATCAAGATTTCACATTTAACAAGGCTTTTATCTGAACTAAAACAGTCAATATTAGAAGTTAGAACCTTGTGAGCAATACTGTTATGAAAGCGTACTTGCCCTCCGGTGAGTGAGGATATATAAAAAGAATTTTATAATATTCTAATATTATGTTGGAATATTTTAGTTTATCGCATAAGATTAGTTTATTGGTTGGAGTATCTCTTAAGACTACATTCCATATTACTTAGTTATTTTCATGAATTTACTACCTATTCAATAAGGATTAAGAGTCTCGTATCCTTATATATAGGAAAAGTAAAATCAAATCAATGAAAGTAGTCTGGCAAACCTCAAACTTGTCCTCGGCGGATCTGTGATTTATCGGAAGCTTGCGGAATTCCTCTGTCAAACGGAAGCACTCACCAATATGTTCGGGAGAGACAAAATCAAGTGCAACCTTGATGCATGACTGCAACAGAATTATGCATATATTACATAAAACAAACATTTCAAGCATTGTTTCAACAGAAAAGCAACCGTGACATAAAAAGTGAGTTTGTGATGTATGGCTTCAACAATTTGCATAGGCTGAAGCCATCACGCTGTACTAATTAGGAAATATCCAAATTCAATTTTAGCCTTGTAAAGTTACAAAATATATCGCAAAGTTGGCCATAAAAAATACTAAACAATCTACTAAAATTTAGAGAATACAAGCACCAAGGATAAGAGATAAAACACAGAATAAATCATATCTCAATTCAGATCTTATCTAATTCAAGCTGTTATGCCTCGCTCTAAGCAAAATTTTATAGACGTTACACACTTCTTGGCAAACAGAGAAATTAGTACCATGTAAATAAGTTTTGGACAAAACTTATCTACAGTACCATAGGTACTGTTTTTGCTGTCCCCAATTAAAACAAGACATGTGTACCATTTAATCACCACATTTTAACACCGTTTGATTTCCGTTATTGGTTTTCTCTCCATTTCTCGCTCCCTCTATCTGCGTCGATTCTCTTCCCTTCTCTCATAACGTTTGAGATTTACTACTAGTCGTAATCATGGCTGATGATTTGACGTTAGCACCATGGCCGTCGGTTCTGAAACTGTTGAATATAAGTTCTTGTTGGAGGTTTATTGTGATGTCAGCGGCAAATAGGGTCCAGAGTGGTTCATGAATCACGACATGGCCGAGTGTTCCGGTGACGCAATTCGTCGGTTCATTGTCTGAGGAATCGGTTGGAAACCGTTTCGTAATTCACCAATTTATGATGGCTTACCTCCCAATTCATGTAGCAGCACCACCAATAATCACAACCGGATTTCCCGTTAAATAAGAGCAGTTCCTTCTGGGAAGTAACACAAAACAGGTGAATAATAAAGAATGCACCGACTAGAATCTGTATTACGATTGGAGTTAGTGAACCACAGCTTCAAGGTCGTATGCTATTGAGTATTGTGGGGTTGGAGATAGGTTTAGTAGCACTTTGATTTGAGTGGTGATGAGAAAGAACACAAGAGTCACTTAAAAGAAAGATTGAAGCTCATAGGAAGAATTATACAATTAATGAGTGCTTTATGTGACATCCACGGTAAGAGCAAGCCTTGCAACGGCTGCACTTATTTCTGTCCAGAGAGGTGGTACTGTTTATCCCGTGCGACTAAACTAACGAAAGTTGACGACGTTAAAATTGGGTGTTAAAATAGTACACGTGTCTTGTTTTAATTGGGAACAGCAAAAACAGTACCTATGGTACTGTTTTGTCCATAAATTTTACCTTCAGATTTCTGACTTGGTGAGGCAAACCAGCAGGAATGAAAACAGCATCTCCCAACTTCTGAATAAAAGTCCAAGGCTCAATTCCTACAAATGTCAACAAAGTGGTGCCATTTAAATTATCAAACTAGTCCATCCACAAACAACAAAGGAATATTTATAAATATTACTAACCATACTCTTTCTTAAGTTTCATCTTATGCTCCATAGTCAGATAAATGGTCTGATCATGAATGGGGTCAATAACCTACATTGCCAAAGGATGTCTCATTCAAGAAAATAAACAGCAAGGACTGCCTTGTAAACTTCGAATTTGATACAGAACATATTAAACATGTTGATTCAAACAATGACCTTTTGGACTGGTATCTACATAAAAAATGCATTTTCTTTCTCTCTGGTGACTGAACAAAAGTATATACTATTATCATAATAATGAAAGGACCGTAAATTAATAAACCAGTCAGACTTTATATGATGTTTCAATGCAGGTAATCACATAAAAAAAAATCTTAATCATGATGTTAATACATACACTTTACTAGACATTAATCATTTACTTTCCATCTTCAAATAATTCACAACTATTATTTATTACAAGATGGATCCTTCGCCCAATCCTTTGTGGCATGTATATTTGAATCTTATCGGAAGAAAGTATGGGAGGCATGGCAATGGGGCGGGGTGGGGACGGGTTTTGCCTTCCCCTTCCCCATCCCCTACTCCCATACACTTACCCGTTACCCAATGGGGATGAGAAATTGAATCCCATCTTCGTCCCCAATGGGTTCGGGTATTTCCGCCCCATCCCCGTCCCCGCAGTGAATCAATTTTTTTTAATAAAAAATAGTTTTTTTAAGCTTCAATGATAATGTTGTAATGCATTGTCCAACCATTTGTGCTCATTTTAACTGTTTCTTACCGAATAATTCGGTTGCTCCGTTAACTATCAATGAAAGTTCTTATATCATGACAATTATCAAACCAAATATCATGGCATATCATTATCAACCCCCTCAAAAAAAAAAAAAAAGACCTTTCTACATTCGGGTAGGGTTTGGGTATGAGTTCGGGGTGGGTACATATATCCCTGTTACCCGTCCCGTACCCGTATTTTGAAATCGGGGAAAACCCATACCCAAACTCCGTCAAATCGGGGTTGGTTTGGGCGGGTACCCATGGCCACGGGTTTTGTTGCCATGCCTATATGGGATAGAATCAATTTTATCCTAGTGCAACCCTCCAAAAGTTACAAAAAGGATATTTATATATTATGTTAGCAGCAGAGAAAGTAAATGGTCACGAGGGGCATCCATAGAGCTAGATAATGGAAAATTGTCTAAGCCGATTCTACCTGCTTTAAAGGAATGCAATTGACATGTCTGAACTCTCTGAAATGCTTCTTTAGATATTCCTTCAATTTGGGTACATCCTCTCTCCGAAAAATATCCCAGAGAGCACCTTCTAAGGGATCCCCTCCAACCACCAGGTCACCATCATTAGTGTCAGAGTGTTGGTGAAATATATCAACAGCCTCCCCGTCACCATGTAGCTCCCTCTTATCTTGCTCAAGGTGCTTACGTGTCAATTTCTTAATGACACTAATTTCCTCAGGTTTCAGTTCCACTTCAGCGATATGTGTCAACACATTTACCTTATAGCCAAATTACAAAAAAAAAAAAACATTTAATTTTCCTCAAAAAAATAGTCTCCTGGAACAACAAATCAATAATTATAAAGCACTAACAAAGAATTGATCAGGAAATGCATCATCCATTATTCAAGTCCTAAAAATACTTTGAAGTTTATGCCACTAGTCATAAAAAGAATACTTTTTTGAATCATTGTTACCAAAATACCAAGAGAAATAACAAATCAAATGCAGAAATCATCTATGACAGTGCAATGAACAAATAATTATGACATAAACTTGAAACTACACAGCAATCGGCTCGTAAGAAAATGAACAGATAAATGAAATGGCTTACAAAACAAAAATGCACATGTCCTACAAATTATGCACTTTTTTATACTATACTCAATTCATAATAACAATAAAACCTTTCATAAAAAAAAACACATAATTAAGAGGTTCTGGAAAAACATGCCAGAAAGGCAAAAAGGTTTTGAAGCATACTGCATCAGACACATCACAATGGAGCTTAGTCACGGAATCACCGCGTCCAAGATCCTGAGCAAATCCATAAGCAATATATGTTCTTGGCCCCATGTCAGGCTTTACACAATAATCCGGCAACTTCACAGCAAGGTTGAGAGAACCACTAAAAGGATCTGTATATTCTTTATAAGGCAAGGAAGAGATGAACTCAGCATGATGACGAGGTAAAAGTTCCTGAAATAAATCAGAAGGAGGCCAATCTTTCAATTTCAACACCTCAGGCCATTTAAGCCAATCGCTGCGACCATTTGTGTACCCAGTGAAGAATTGGTGGATATTAATATCTCCCTGCATTCAATGAACAACTCAAATAAAAAAGCAGAAATTACCAGCAACAGAATATCAAGTAAAGGCAGTAACATAAAGCAGTTACAATTCACCCGAGACTGTTAGGCAGTACAACTGGACAAAAAAAATTCAACAAGAAAACATAAAAAACAATAAGTCCGACTTAACATCAACATGCAGTGAGTATACGTAATAACAGGCAAAAATACCAATAGATAAATTGAATGAAGAGGTGCATTGACAACAATAAATAATCTGGATATGTGATGCAAAAACAAATTGGGACACCAGACAGCAAGAAATTTAGATAAATTTAAAAAGGTAAGATTACAAGATATTGAATGAGAAGTGGGAAGCAGCATTTGTTGAAAATGTTGGGAGAAACAACATATGACAAGCACGAACGACTGCGACTTAATGACTAATACATGCCAATTACACTAAAAAAATTGGCTTGAGGCTCACAAGTCACAACCCTAATGTTGTATCTCTTTTAACATGTAGAACTACAACCTTGTACTCTTATCTCTTCCTAACCCAAGAGGGCAGAATGTCTAGAAACTAATTTTTACAGAAGAACCATCCATCCACCAAAAAACAGGTGTACTAAAACTTCTATCAATCCCGAAAAGATGGAGGTGCTAAATTCAAAAAACATATGAAATTCAATGGTACAATAACAAACTGCTACAAACTATGTTTATAAATGAGATATAGCCTCAAACTATGTTTATAAATGAGAGATACATCTCCCCTTACAAGGTGGTTTTGTAGAGTTAAGTTAGGTACAATCCAAATTTTAAGAACGCTGGTTATATAAATTAGAAACAAGTTTCACACAATGATAATAAACATGAATTCCAGTAAGAACCCCTCCATCATAAGGATTGAGAAATCAAACAAACCTCACACCAATCTAAGCAATTAACTGCCTTCACATCCAAAACTACATCGTATTTAGAGTTGCTTATTTGACGGAATGCACGCCACATGACTAGTGGTTCCCAGCTTAAACCAGATGTGCATTCAAGTACATTGCTGACAATTACAGGCTCCCCTTTGCTCCAGTGCCATTGAAAATGTCTTAAATCTCCATGGTTTAGATCTACAGCCCTTGGACAATATAAAAATTTGTCACTTGAATCTTCATGAAAAGCTGCCTTCCTTGTGTTATTGTGTATATCATCGATGTGCCTAACAGGTTTCAAGCAAGAACACCTATTATCACGCTTCTCCTCTACATCTTGAAGTTTAATTGTTTCTGCAAGTTTGTTTGCTTTACATACTAACTCAGAGATACAATTTGGAGGAAGTATCCTTCTCAGTTCAAGGAAACCATGATCACATTCATTATCAGCTTTTGGACAAGGAATGCTACCATCACCATTTGCATGCCACCCAGATCTTGACCACTCACGAGTCGTAGACTCATCCTTTGCCTGTGATACATTTTCTTTAACCTGTTTATCTTCATTTCCACCATGTAGATAATCGCGACCTCGGAAAATATACTCGAGCTCAATTGGATCTGCACCACCTAGAAGCTTCCCACCACGGAGCTCGCAGCAACAGAGGAGACAAAGGTCAAAAGAGCATTTTGTACAGCTTCTATGGTAGTCAAATATTGATGTTTTGCAGTTGTCACTACAAAAATTGTGAATTCAACAAACAACTATATAGCCTTAGAATAAGTAAAAAAAGCATTGATACCAAATCAGTCCTTACCAGAACACACGCTCGTATTTAGAATAATCAGCCGGTTTTATATTTAGCTTTGAGAGTGAGAGCCCTGTAATTCACATCCCAAAATCAAATTATAAAATGAAAAATATATGAAACTACAAATTTTCTCCGACTATATAGGAATACCTCGTCTCTTGGCTTCTCTTTCCTTCTCAATCATTTGTTCTTCATTCAACCGTCTTAAATGTGGAAGAAGTCCTTTCAGCAGATACTTAGAGAACTCAACCTCCTCCTCGTTGTTGGTTTCAGCCTTACGCTTCATTTCCTATAGTAAACCAAATGGATAGATTTCAAATATAGACTACAGAAAAATCAGAAGAATAATTAATCGTGGAAGGGTGGATCACTGACATTGATGAGTTTAAAAGACCGCAAGCATGCTTTGCAATTGCAATTATCACAGCACACAGGACATGCCTTGGCAATATCACTCTCTTTCAATTTAGGATACCTTAAAAAGAGGCAACAAAAAGGCATAGTTTGATCAATATTTCATCAACCGAAATCCAAACGTGTAATATGTGCAATAACTTCGGGCAACATCCCAATTATCAAACAAGGCATATTCAAAAACAATAGAACAAACTGACACAACATAGGATGAAGCACGTTAAACAAAGTAAAACAGAAGTTAAGGAAGTTGTACCAATTGTTTAAACAGGGTATGCAATATCTTCTCCGTTTGCATTTTGTGCATCTGACAACCCTGCCCTTATCATTTCTCTGACATTGATGGCACATTAAGGATCCATCTTCAATCGACTGTTGGTTGAAAAACAGTAACAGAACCACAATTACATACATATAATGCCAAACTCAAACATATATAAATGAGCAGAGTGATGATCATGTAATGTTACCTTAGCATTACTCTCGCTGATTTTAAGTTTCTTATGGACTTGTGGAACCTCATTTTCGGTGGTTTCCTTCGCCGCCTTTCTCTTTCTGCCGCGTCTCTTTCTCTTCAGTTGAAATGATGAAGAGCCTCCAGCTGCCACATCATTATCACCTTCACCAGTTTCTTCCTTTATTTTGTTCCCTAACAACGCTTCTTCATCCCTCTTCATCTTTTCAATTTCTGCAAAACTCTTTCTTCCGCGTTTCTTTTTCTTTCTGCCGCATTTCATTATCGCCTCCGCAGCTTTACCGGAGGATGAATCCCTAGCTGCAATGTCATCACCTTCAACCGAACCTTCATCATCGTGCTTCAACAGCGACACCACCGTTTTGGCGCCAACATTCATGGCTTGTTTTTCTCGATCAGGAATAGATTCTTCAGCTGCTTCCACCACGTCATCACGTTCATCAACCTTCAACGACGCCGTTTCAGCTCCAACACCGATAGCTTGTGCCACGTCATCACCCTTCAACAGTACCGTTTCCGCGCCAACATTGGCAGTAGGTTGTGTTTCTCGATGATCACGATGAGGAATGGGTTCATCTGGGTCCGGGACGGTGAGTGTGACTTTGATTTTCACTATATATGCGACTATGTGGTTGTTCTCTTCCTCCGCCATTGAAATTTTAAATGCAGAGAATGGAGTTTTTGTTTTTTAGGGATTTGATTAATTAGTTTAACATAGAATAGAGGATGAAAATGGCGAGGTGAATGAACCCTAGCTATGGAGCATGCATTGCATATGGGTTTGTGGAACTTGTACTGCTACTGCTGAAAATGGCGAGGTGGAAAAACCTGAACGTCGAGAATGTTTGTTACTTGTATTAGGCATCAGCGTGGTATAGTGTAAGGAGTGGGGGTCCATAAAACCGATTCTAAAATAGCAATAAGTCATAACTTGCTCATTAAGCTTTTTTCCTCGTAAAATAAGTTGTACAATTAACTTATAAATATAGAGTAAATAACCACTTTAGTTTCTGACTTAGCACCGTGACTCGGGATTAAATACAAATAAGTCATTGACTATGCACTTTCATTATCACTTTAGTCATTGACGTTAAATAATTTTGTTAAGCGATGATGTGACACAAGTTTTGCGATGACATAACATATGATGTGCCACATGGACTAAAGTGAAAGTAGAAAACAGTCACTTTGGTCCTTGAATCATAAATCAATATCTGCAAATTGAATTTCAAATCTCTGAATCCTTAAATCTCAAATCCCTAAATTTCATATAATTCTCTCTTAAATTCAATATATTCAATTATATGTTGAAACGTGGTGCAATCTTTTGATTACTTTATGGTTGACCTTTATTTAATGACTTATTGTCTATTTGGAAGGGCTTAATTTTTTCAAAACCACGGTAGGAAATCACAGTGGCACAAAAGCTCCAAAGGCTAGCTTCATTAAGTCACGGCTTTGCTTTGATAATCACGTCAGCCGTGCTTTTGGGGTTGTAAACTTTGTACCAAACACACATTAAATAGTTATGTTATGGAAATATTTTGGTATTCAATTATGGAATCATTTTGGCATGTGTTATAATAGTTTACCAGCTTTTAACACTAATGTCTCCTTCCCGCTTCTTGCCCTGATGTCTTATTGATGTCACTAGGTAGCATTCTCTTAAATTAACAACTTGCTAGAGACCTAAATGAGTGAGAGTATTGTTTACTTGTTAGGGATCTAACTGATAGTAAATATACAAGTAAGAGACCTAATAGAAAGTTGGTGTTTAATAGAAGATTGATTTTGAACAAAAGAGAGACACTTACGGATTTGAGATTTAGGAATTTAGAGATTTGAGATTCAAGTTGGGGATATTTATTTTTGGTTCAGAGACCATAGTGACCATTTTCTACTTTCACTTTAATCGCTGTGACACCTCATATGACTTGTCATCGTAAAACATGTGTCACATCATCACTTAACAAAATTATTTAACGTCAGAGACTAAAATAATACGAAAGTGCAGAGTCAGAAACTTCTTTGCATTTAATTATGAGTCAGGAACCTTTGTGACGGCGAGGTGCAGAGTCAGGGAATAAAGTACTATTTGCTCTATAAATATAAAATGACGTAAAAGGATATTTTTAATTCATTGTAAAATTTATATTTACGTGTTTAAAATTTAATAATTTAATATATTTTTTATGTATTATTATTAAAATATAAATAATATTTAGAGTTATAATTGCACTAAAAAATGTATGTTTAAACTTTCCATTTTTACGAAAAAATTATAACGTAATTTATGGATAAATAATAATATTTAAACGGAAGACAATGGAGATTTATGAAAAAAATTATATTGGACTGAAAAAAAAATTATTATAAGCTCCGGTCTTAATATATATATTATAAAAATTCTATAAAAAAAACAAAGGAAGGCAATGGATATTTATAACGTAATTATAAAGGGTAAAAACGGAAGAAAAGTTATAAGCTAAACTCAAACGTTATTTCAAATATCGTCTGAAAAATAAGATATAAATTCATAAAATAAGCTATAAAATTGTTGTGAAAAGACTGTTACCAAACATGACATGACTTTTATTCTCAGATAAATTATAAACTTTTTTTTTCCTTCCTAAAAACTCCAACAACATCACAAATATCTAAGACAGACAAATTAAACCATCCAAAGGACCACATAAGAATACCACCATTTACACACCACCATATCAATCAATTCATTCAAAATTCAAAAACTACCCTACTGTGAATGTGATCACCATCATTTCATATCAATTCAAGTCATGATAAAAAAAAAAACACACCCCTAATTAAAATAAACAGCAGTACAGCACCACCACATGACAACAAAAGCAAAAAACTCATTCTTTGGCAGTTTTGTTGATCAAGGACTTGTGAATGTTAGGAATGACGCCACCACTAGCAATTGTTCCCTTGATAAGGGTATCAAGTTCTTCATCTCCCCTAATAGCCAGTTGCAAATGTCTTGGTGTGATCCTCTTCACCTTCAATTCTTTACTTGCATTTCCAGCCAATTCAAGAACTTCTGTAGTCAGATACTCCAAAATTGATGCCAGATAGACTGCAGCTGTTGCTCCCACACGTCCATTAGCTTGGACTCTTTGCTTCAGCTGTCTGTGGATCCTACCCACAGGAAACTGGATTCCAGCACGAGAAGAACGAGAAGTGGGTTCCTTCTTGTCTTTGTTAGCCGCAGTGGTTTTCGCTGCAACGAGTCCTTTTCCTGCCATTGCTTAATCACCTTGGAATCGAGAAAGAGAAAGAGAGAGAAAAGAGTGAGAGTGTGAAATTAGAGATTTTAGATCGAAAAGAAAATAGACAAGTTATAAGCTATTCGCTATAAGTTATAAACTAACTTCTTGTTGAGAGGGACTGTCAAGGTGACAAAATTATAATTTCAGCATGATGATGAATGAATCAAATTGTAATTAAGAAAGTTAAGAAGGAATTACTAAGGTTAAAAATGATTAAGGAATTAAGCAACTTGCAAGCAGTTCAAAATCTCACCAAAATGTATTATAAATCATATTGGAATAAAGACATATAAAAAAGATCATATCAGCATAATGAATGAATCAGTTGTGATTTCTAATTTCCCTTTTGTTTTGATTAGGGTTATGGAAAAATTGAAGTTGAAAATCAAATCAAAAACTAAATTCATTAACAAACCAAACCAAACCAAAGGAAATCTAAACATCATCATTACCGAACAAAAGGAAATTGATTTACACTTACTCGGTTAGGGTTTGTGAGATGCAGACAGATGAAGAGAATAGAGATCGCACTGACGGTAGGTGACTAAAGGTCGTGGCGTGATTGTGGACTTTGATTTCGACGGAGAGTTAGAGATGGCGACGAACACGGTCGCGGCGTGATTGAAAATTGGTGATCGATGGAGGTCGCACAAAATCACTAGAGTGTGAAGAAGGTGTCACGCTTCAGCCTTCATAAAAGAAAATGCATGTTTGGAATTTTCAAATTAGCTCAGGGGTATAATGATAATTTCAACCCTAAATTAATGGGGAGGCTATGGCCATCCCCAGTCCTCACGTGGCTCCGCCATTGTCTATTTATCTATCTATCTATCTATCTTTGCAAACTAAGCTTGAACCATCCATCTATTTATTTGTCCAAGTTTGAACTATCCATAAGCTAGAATTGTGATGATGTGACACATCTACAAAAGCTCCACACCTTCTCATAATTTTTAACAAAGTTTGAGTTGAAAAAAAAATCTCAAAAAAAAATCTCATTCGTTATCATTGTATTCTATTCTCTTTTTTTTAGGGTACAAATATTCTATTCTATTCTATCCTATTGGTGTCTTTTTAGCTACATAACCATTATAAATCATGTATCTATCTATCTTCTATATATCTTTGTAAAGGAAATTTGTGTTAACCATATAGAGAGTGAGCTCTTTTAGAGTGTTAGCCACATTATGCCTATTTGACACTTCTAAAAGAGCTCACTCTCACTCTCTCTTATTCTAACATTCATTATTTATCTCCACTATATCAATTTAATGTGTATTGTTAATGATAAATTTTCCCATGTGTCTTTCTTGATTCTTCACTTAAGTTGAACATAAATTTGCATTTGCAATCCAAAAAAGGAACAATATTGCGTTTTTTTACTCAAAAAAAACTTGCACAATTTTTCTTGTAAAATTTATTGCCATATATTTATACTTGAATGATAATATCTTAGCTTCATGTTTACGCCTAAGCTCAAGAACCATAATTCAGTATACATGCAAGTAAACCCATAAAATGGCATTAATATGGTATATACAATATGGAAGAAAAAATGTTTTGCAAAATAAATTTATTGTTAGAGAATACTCTATATGTTGGAAAAATCCCATGCACTTCTACACATTTTAAAAAGCAAGCCACGAGTAATAAATTTTAAGTAATGACTATTGTCATATTATTTATTTTTTAAAGATATTGTCCTAAACTCTAGCGCATCAATTACCTTTAAACTACAATTTGATTCATATTCTTTAATTTCCATTCTTTAAATATGACTATTCATTCACTCTTTGTATTAATATAAAATTTTAATAATAAATTAGTTAGTTATAATTTCATATTCATAGTCATGATCATTGTGTGTATAAATATGTGATAAGACTTTGAGATCTTTTCATCTTACCCTCCATCCCAACAAAATGAGTGTCCATAGAAAATTAGGAGAGAAAAATGGAGTGGGAAGAAAGGGCTCAATGGTGAAGTTTTGGATCATCATCACTTTCTTCAAGTGATTTTTGGATGATACTCTTAAATTTTGTACGTTAACCTTTGTTTCTATTTCTTACTCTTCACATATTTCTTGACTATTTATTAGTTTTTGTGGTAGTCTGGTAGAGAATAGTGACTCAAGTTACTCTATTATATAGATATAGATTTACCAAACACTTTCTTTCTTTTTTTCTTATTGATGATATAACATTTATTAGTATACATTTCTATCTTTTTCTTATTTTATTTTATCTTTTAATATGAATAATTGTTTTGTGTAGATGAGAAAAAGAGGATAAAAAAGACTTTTATTTATGTTTTCGGTGTTTCAATAGTATTCACACCAATTTAATATGAATAATTTTTTCGTGTAGATGAGGAGAAAAGGATAAAAGAGATTTATATTCGAGAAGCCTATGAAATTACAACTCATGTGAGTATATATCTTTAACTTTAATATTTGCACCAATTAAAGATCAAATTTAACTTTTTATTTATTTTAAAGTTTGTTTATATTCGTGCCGTGTTAATTGTTATAAATTTGTTATACATTTATTTTCACATTTACATTTTCAATATTTTCTATCTATTTATCCATTTTATATTTCTCTGATTTAAATTAGGTTGTACCTTGAAGTTTCACTATGAATCAAAAGGAAATCGTTGTTGGAGACATTCAATCAAAACAGAACAATTTGATGAGTTTATGAAAATAGATATGTTTCTTATTTTTACTGATGTGTTGTCTAAAAGATGATAATGATCTACTTAGGTGTCATGAGAATGATGAAAACAAAATCAAAGTCAGACATAAAGATTTTGAAGTTGTCATACAAAAAGAACAGTGATGCAACTCAACTCAGAAATTGTCCAGATAGATTTGTATCTGTACATGTATTATGGGCCTAAACAGGGTTGGTTTAGTAGAGTTTATATACCCGCATCTAATGATTGTAGAACAATTTAATCTAATATAAAATACTACTTACACATAACAAAGTTGATTCGAAAAGCTCTTTGAACACTTAATCTAATTTGCTTATTGTAAAAGTTTGGATGGTGTCATATATTCACTTTTACATTTTAGTTATTTGGCCTAGATAAAATGAATTTTATTTTTTAAAAGAAGTTAAGATTCAACATGTCATCTTATATTTGTCAACAAAAAAAAAATGTCATCTTATTCTTACAAATATCTCACTCTTGCATTTTAAATTGTCTATTAAACATCATGACAACAACACATAATTTATGTCAAAAGAACCTTTTAACTAACTCTCTTACTTGACAATGACAAATGTTTAAAAATATTTCAAAGGTCATTTTTTAAATAAAAAATGGTTCATTAGAACTACCGAAATTGTTATTTACCATAAATTTATAAAAAAATTCTAATGAAACCCGTGCACCGCACGGGTTATATACCTAGTAAGCTTTTAATTCAAAAGAAGGAAGTTTAGAGTTGGTTATGCTTTTTCATACAATCAAAGCTGATAAGGAAATTGAACTATCCTCCATTCAAATCAACGTTATAGTCCAGTTCATTTTTTCTTCTTCTCATGGAAGCATTGTATTAATGCAATTAATATTGTATTAAAATATATCAGTTACATTTTTTTTTGACAATGTAAAAGCACAAGACTTAATTTTATTTTTTTTACTAGAGTTATCATTGTACTCTTATAACTTCAAACAAGATGTTTATATAAAGTTAAGTCAATAGGTTATCACTACAACCAGACCAAAACGTTAGCATTGAGAATTTTCATGTAAACATAGAATAGAGCACTAAAGATGTCATAAACCTCTTACCAACTATAGGGAACAAGTACATGTCTGCGTCTATATTTTAAGGGAATTCCAGTTAATCATTCTCATGGATTGCTTTTACTTTTCCATACGTAGAAGTATAATTGGAGGCAGTTGATCTCGGGGTTGTGGAAGTATATTTGGAGTATGTTGAATTGTCATTGCTTCGACAATGGTCCAGTTAAAAGCATTTCATTTACATTCATCCGTTGATACTATTTCTCCTTTATTTTTATCAATTTCGTTTTATGTTATGCAAAAAATTTATATTTTCGTTTCAATATATATATTTCATTAATTGTGAAAGGCTAAGTAATCTTTGTTTTGGAAGTTAAAACTTAAATCCTAATAGTTTACAACCAAGTGCTATACTTTGAGTCCCTTTTTATTTATGCCTCTATGCTGGTGTTTTTTATTACAAGCAACAAATTAGTTATGAAAAACCATAAGAGTACATGAGAGCACATTCACAGTTGTAGATGTTGTTCGCGGATGACTGAAGGATCACAACCTGCAAAACAAGAAAAATGAACGTAAAATCTGAGGCGTTTCTATATCACTGAACTAAGGAATTATCCGCAGAATTGCGCAACTCCCCCAAAATACAACAGGTTCATCTCGGCAATAATCGTATCGAGGCTATCAGGATACGAGAAATACACAGGCACAGATGACTCAGACACTTTGAATTTCTATAAAATTGAAGGAAGAAAGGAAGAGTATATGTTTTCTAGGTACGGTGAAAAGCAAAGTTTCTAAGTCTATAAAGAAAACAAAAACCCCATTAGATAACCGTTCTCCCCATAAAATGCAATAATATATATTAATTATTAATGATAAAAACCCATGAAAATATTTGTAGGATGGAGCACGTTTCAGTTACTCCAGGAAAACCGAATCACACCAAATTCATTTGGCACACTTAAAGCACATTGAAAAATATCACATATTAAATAGGTAGATTATTTCAAAAGGAGTTACACAACCTATGGCCAAACCGAAACTGTATAGGAAGTCAACAAAATTAGTTTTCTCAATAATATTAATTAGGGAAATGTTAACTTGTGTCCTTAAGACACAAGATAAGGAACCTAACATAGTAATTTTTTGTTGAAATATGTGCATTCAATTTACTTTTTGAATTTATAATAACTAGAATGCACAAAATTTAAGGAAACATTTCTACTTTTGAGTTCCTTATCTTGTGCCCTAAGGGCACAAGTTAACATGAAGTGGGTTGCATAATGCTACCAAACCATTTTCGGTCAGTTTTTACCTGTAATTAAAGCAGAGCATTTCCAAAGGCAATATAATTCATACAACATTTAAAATCAGTCATAAACAAGAAAAATACAATATCTTTTACAATTGTCCATAATTAAATCAAACCGACATTTGGTTTAAAATACACAAAAGTTTGAAATTCATCAAAACGTTACATAGTGTCCATAATTAAACAACACATTACAACTCATTGCATATCATTAAATTAAACAACGCATTCAACGCAATTGCATATGGAACGGACATACATATATAATATATTATTTTCCACCATATTCCGAAACATAAATCCGACGTCGCTATCATCACGAATAAGCCAAGGCATATAGCTTGTCGTTTTCCATGTGTATTCATCTATATCTTCTCCTAGGTCTATGCATGACATTTGACCAAACAAGTGACGTGTATATTGATTTTCACCAAGATGCTCAAAATAAGTGTTAAGTTGTGCCTTCAAATCATCAAGAGAGTCGGTCGGCGTTATCATAATCTTAATTGTCTTTTTAAAAGCGGAGTACCTAACACGGCCTTCAATTTTTGCAACCTCAAACATGTTTCACTTCACAAAGGCTTTATGGAAAAAAATCATACATTAGGATGTAGTTAAACGAAACGTAATAATCAATAAAATGTATATAAAATGCGTAAACATAAATGTGTAAACATTAACAGGGAAGAAATAAGTATGCACTAGTTTCACCACATAAAATTCATATTATCATATATGTATATAAATTACATAATGTTACTTATATATTAGCCACAGAAAATTGGCGCTACAATTTCGACCCCAAAGTACACGTCGGTGTAATTTCTACCAAAAAAAAGGACTAACACCGACAAAAAATCACTCATTAAAGACCAAGTGATTGGGGAAGATCAAGTAAAATAGAATCTTCCTCATCTTCCGCAATAACTTCAAATTGTTGCTTTGGTTTTTCGGTAGTGTCCAAAAAAATAGGCGCCGCTTTGTTTGACTCGTTTTGTGGTTGCGGCGGTTTGTTTCCACTTTCAATAATCATGAGCTTTCAGAACAACTCATGTTGATCCAAATACTCATCTTCCCAAGTCACCGCATCTTCATTCTTGTGACTGTGCCACTCCGTAGATGATGGAGGTAGTGGACAACCATCCTTCAAAAAAATAAGCACGAAATGATTCGGAATTACCCCAAGGCACATGATGAGAGTTTTTTGCTTACCCGGCGGTGGTGGCCCTCTTAGTGGGAAAAAAGATTCCGGTTTTCCAATTTCAAGATTTGTCAACACGACCACACACCTTTTGTAATAATTAGCAACAATGTGTCTCATGTCCGGAAAAATCAACCACTTATCAACAAGGTGTGCACAACCTTTCATATTTGCGGGAGGATGTAAGCCATTTAAAATGTAGTTATAACGATCCTCAACCGCATATACTTCAACATAATCATCTCTATGATCTTTCAACTCTTGAATAAGATGTGTGCGAATCATGATATGACTTTGTTTGGTCAATCTCATGAACTCGGCTATAACCCGAAATCCACAATGTCCATCACCTATAACATCCACCACTTTTTCAATAAATGGAAGCATGAAGCGTGACATATAATCAATAGGCCTCATAACCAGAATAATCTTAGGCTTTGAGTACCGAGTAGGTGGTGGAAGTGGGGAAAGTGATTTTTACCAAGACGAACACCTCTTTTTCTTTTAAATGATGAAGTTGTCGGTGACGGTTGACTATCCGGATTTTGGGAATCAACAACCTCCCACGAAGAAGGGATTCGACTAATCGATTTAGTTTTTCCTTTAGACCTCGCAATGTCCACTTTTTTCTTGGCTCCCTTGGTTGGTACTTTTCGTGGTGGTGGAGACATCATGATGGTTTCAGGAAATGTCAACTGTCGCAAAACCTCTTTGATTTCAAGCTTCATTTGGTAAGGGACTTTCTTGAGACGTTCTTGAAAACCTCGACAGTTAACTGCAGCCGATTTTTAAATTTCTTGACTGTTAACTGCCGAGAGGCATTTTCGTATTTTATACGTGTTTCTCAGCCTAACAAAATGTGTGAACAGCAGTTTTCATGGAATTGATCAGGAAATAAATAATTCATTATTCAAGTCCTAAAAATACTTTGCCGTTTATACCACCAGTCATAAAATAATTTTTTTTCTTGGAATCGTTAATTACCAAAACACCCGGTAAATAACAAATCAAATCAAACAAATAAAATGAAATGAGGAAGTTTTCTATGACAGCGCAATGAACAAAAACTATGACATATGTACTTGAAACTACATAGCAATCAGCTCATAATCACCACGTCACAAGCTCTGGAAAATTATTCGGGAGTTCTGGAAAAGCAAGCCAGAGAAGACAGGGGAATTGAAGCGTACTGCATCACACACATCACAATGGAGCTTAGTCACATAATCAACCATGTCACAGCTCCTGAGCTAATCCATAAGAAAATACATGTTCTTGACCCGTGTCTGGCTTTACACAATAATACGGCAACTTCATAGCAAGGTTGAGAGCCTAAATAGGGGTGTATTGGATTGTGATTTCAAAAAATTTTAAAAGACTTTTTATGATAAAAAAGCTTGATGGTATTCAATCAAGACTTTTATAAAATCTAAATAAATCTTGTGGTATTCAATCAAGACAATCAGTTTCTTTTTAAATACAACGAAATCCGTTGGTATTTATCTGAGATTTCTAAGAACTTATAAAAGGTCTCTTTGTATTGAAAATTAGAGAGATTTTAATGGATTAATTTGTGGAATAGATTGTGGGAGACTTTTTAGTTATAATAAACTCATCTAACAATCTCACACAAACTCTTCAGATTTTGTGATACTCTCCCAGACTCTTTTCAGTTCTGCCATGACAGTTCGATATTATTTCTTTTGTTTGCCAAACATGATCGTCGAAAAATCTTCATAACTGCAACTTGCAATTTTCTTAACAGAATTTATCCGTCTAATTATATATCAAATTATTATAATCAATCAACTTGTTGTACTATATTCATTTTTTTTAAGGAAATCGATACGTTCATTGATTCAATGATATTTCTTTTTTGGTTGACAATTAAGTTATTATTATATTGTTTGATTTATAACTACTGTACTTTATTTTTACAATTGTTTTTACTATATTCTTTTGCAATTGATGTACTCCCTCCGGTCTCAAATATAAGAAAAGATTCATTTTTTAGATTCATTGAATAATTAACGTATTTGCTTTACAATGTATATCAGATACATTAACTACTCAATGAACCTAAAAAAAAGAATCTTTTCTTATATTTGAGACCGGAGGGAGTATATGTCTAATAATACTTATACCGAATAATATAATATAGGTGAGAGAGAAGTTGTGAAGAGAGAAAATGATGAGAAAAAGAGAATATTTGATGTATTGTTTGGTATAAAAGAAAGAAAAGAGAAATAGAAGAGAAAGAAATGTTATTATTTTTAAAAAGACAAAAATATCCTTGATAAGACAACATTATAATTTATGATTAATTAAAAAACTAATGGCATAATAGACTTTTTTGTCTTCTTCCCTCTTTCTTCTCACTTTTGAAGAGAAACAAAAAAGGTATGGGGCCCACCATTTATTCTTCTCTCTTCTCAATTTCTCTTCTTGCCAAACAAGAGAAATCTCCAAGTTCTCTTCTCTTTCTCTCTTCTCTATCTCTCTCTCCTCTATTTCTCTCATACCAAACAAAGGCTAAATTCATTGACCTCTTTAAAATCCATTAAGTCCTTTAAAATCTTAAATCTATATTATAAATCCATTAAAATCTTGCATCAAGAATCTTAATTGTAAAAAGTCTTTTAAAATCCCACAAAGTCAATACAAAGTCTTTTAAAATCTTCAAGATTTTTTTTTTATCAAAATAGATTTTTAAAATCTCAATCTAATACCCCCAAAACAAGATCAAAGTTCTTGACATAAATCAAAAGAAGGCCAATCTTTCAAATTCAACACCCAAGGCCAATTAAGCCGATCCGTACCCAGTAAATAATTGGTGGATATTTTAATAGTTCCCTGCATTCAATCAACCACTCAAATAAAAATGCAGAAATTACCAGCAACAGAAACAATAGACTATCAAGTAAAAGCAGCAAAAAAATCATTAACATGAAGCAAATACAATTTACCCATGACAGTTTGATAGTACAACCACACAAAAAAATATCAACAAGAAAACATTAAAAACAATAAGTTCAGCCTAACAACTCCAACATGTGGTGAGTATGCGTAATAACATGCAAAAATACTAATAGGAAAACAAGTAGGGACACCATACAGTAATAAATTGAGCGAGATAAATTTAAAAGATAAGATGACAAGATATTGAATGAGAAGTGTGGAGTAGCATTTCTTGAAAAGGTTGGGAGAAACAGCGTATGACAAGCACCAAGGACAAAGACATTATGACTACCGCATGCCAATTACTCTAAAAAAATCACTCAAAGCTCATAGCCGTTAACACTGTGGTATTTCTTTTGAAATGTATGATTACAATCCTTGTACTCTAATCTATTCATAACCCAAGAGGGAATAATATCCATAAAAGATGGAGGTGCCAAATTCAGAAAACATATATGAAACTCAATGGTACAGGTACGCACAAAAGCAAATTGCAACAGTTAAATTATTGCAAGTTACTTTCAAGCAGAGTCATTCCAGGAAGGATACTGGTTTACACACACAGTTCATATCCTAATAATTAGTTGCCTAATTTTTATGTTAGTCCCTTAAGTTAATTTTAAGTTTCACTTTGGTGGCTTAAGTTGTTTCCGTTTCATTTTGGTCCCTTTAATCACAAACATAAGCCAATATGGTCTTTTAAGTGTTTTTAGTTTCATTTTGGTCATTTAGACTTTTGAGGGGTAGCACTTGGGTGTCTTTGGCTTCGGTGCCTTTCGGTGCCTTTGTCTTTATCTCTCTCCTAACCAATAATTCTCTCTCATCAAAATAATTTATTTTAATCATTCCATCATCACTCTCTTCCCTCTAAAATACACTAAAGTCACCAAAGTCACCCAACACAAAGTCACTGAAGTCTCACCCCTTTTGAGTGCTTCCTATCAGGACCAAAATGTTTTAATGTTTGTAATTTAAGATACCAAAATATCCTTTGCACAAAAAAAAAAAAGATACCAAAATATCCAACGTTAATAACTTGATCGGGATGAAACCAAAAAAACTAAAGTACCAAATTGTGTAATGTTTGTTAATTAGAGACCAAAATGAAACAAAATAGACCAAAACAAAATCTAAATTTTTTTTGAAGGATTAAAAGTATAATTAAGCCTAATTAGTTAGAAAAATAACATAATTTGTTGGAAATTTATACTGCTAATTTTTACCAAAGAAATTCAAGAACATGTGCACCAGTACATAAGGAGAGGGAGAGAGGAGGACGGTGATTCTTGAGGTACTGGACAAATGTGTTCCAGTCACGGCGTTTCTGGTTTTCATAGCGGCTGCTTGTTGTGGTAGAAGAACCAATACGACGTTTACTCGTTTCTTCTTTGTCTTTCTCCACTGACTCCTTTGCTCCGTCGTCTTTCGTTTCTGCTGCCGCGTCATCGCTGTTAGCTGAACCTTCGTCGTCTGTGTCCGGGACGGTGAGTGTGACTGTGATTTTCACTGTATATGTGACCATGTCGTCGTTCTCTTCTTCCCCGCCATCCGAAGTTCCAAATCCCTAGCAGCCGAGTTATCTAGCTGCATTGCATGCATTTGAGTTTCTGGAATTTATTTCATTCATCTTTGCTTTTTTTGTTCATATTTATCGCTATTTGGACATTTACTGTTTGGTAATTGAATGCTTTGTTTGAAGGAAAAAGATACATAAATACCCTTTATTGAGATAAACACTTTGTACGCACACTGATGTGGCAAATCTTGTCTTGGTGGAAATTCAATTAATTTTAATTTAAAAATAAAAGAAAACAAAATAAAACAGATCCTCATTCTCTCTCTGTTTCATCTCCAAACCTTCTCTATTCTCTCTCTTAGTTCCATTTCTCAACCAACTAGGGATGACAATTGGACCCAAGCTCAATGGACACCCGCAAAAAATACTCATGATGGGTGGGTAAATACCCGCATTGTTGGGTATGGGCATGAGCACTGTAAAATCCTATTTCTATTAAAGCAATAAAACACACGAATAAAGCATATATTTAATAAATAGACGTCTTCAACAAATATCATACAACATGCATTTATAAAAATTATCAACAGTCGCAGCAGATATAAATCATACATCACCAAAGTATACATGTCATAAGATCAACATACATCCATAAATAAAATCTCCAAAACTCGACAAATGGGCAAAATCTCCATAATGTAAATAAATCCAGGGAATCATAAAGACTGACACCTAATCAGAGCCTAATATAAGACTATAACGGATAAACAGAGGAAGCTTCCGCTATCCTCAAGCAACACACCAAGCAGTAAACAAACTAATCATGCAAGTCGTCTACCCATTCATACAAATAGGTAGGCGGTCCACCACACACCACTGGAGGTTAGCTTTACATCAATCATAATCAAACATAAACAATCATAAGCATTCAAGGATTTCATGCATAACACATATACATACCTACCCCTCCTAGAATACTAATATCACATAATTATTATCCCCCATTCCATACACAACAAGTTATCACAATACTAACATAGCATAGCAAGCATATTCAATCTCTAATCAAGTCATCGACATAAGCTCATCATTTATCGACGTCAATTAATAAAAGGATTACTCACCTTATTCTTCATTTAACATACTTAACTCAACAAGTACAATCCATCATTTCAAAGTTATAAGCAAGCAACCATCATTATTATATATATATATATATATATATATATATATATATATATATACACACGATTCTCACCTCATTACTATTACCAAAATAGTTACCATCAAATAGATTCACCAAGAGTATGAGCACAAACAAGTAAGACATGCAATTAGAGCATAGTTCAATTATTTACAGCCATCAACAAACTCCACCAATGTACATATACACTAATCCACATAAATCACAACATTCAACAAATTTCACCAATGTACAAATTCACCAAATCATATATTCAATTATGACACAATTCATCAACCATTCAAATGCATGCAATGTTCTAAACTCTTCTAGATGCATGCGGTAACGTCACCAACAACAAAGGTCGTCACCTCAAGATGCCAACATAACATCTTATGTAAGATTTCACGTCCGTCTTACATTATCGCCGAAGTAAAAGAGTAACCCTCTTTTACAACATCAAGACTCAACAAAGCAAAATCACCTCATAAATATTCAACAACAATATAAAGGATAACCTCCATCTACATTGATCGACTTCAACAACAATTGCATTATCAAGTATTTACGTCCACACAATCAATCAAGTCATAATTCAATTAAGAGTCATCACCACATCATCATCATTCATTTAGCATATATGTAGTCACCAACAGAATCACCATCACTTAACATATATGCATTCACCAACAATATCACAATCAAGTAACATATATGTATTCACCAACAATATCACAATCATTCAACATATATGTATTCACCAACATCGACTTTATCATATAATTCAACATCATACTATTTCTCACAGTGGAGAAAATACAACACCTTATGATAAACATCATATTCAAAACCTAAAAATCATTCACATATCTTCATATAATCATATAAAGCTATTCACAAAAGATTTGCAAAGTATTCGGCCTTAAAGATCATTTTCGACAAAGTTCGTCTATCATTTTACAACTTTAAAACAATTGAGACAAATGAACCAAAACCAAGTAAATAAACTCTAGGGCATCGACTATGTATACACTTAAATCACATATGAGTGCAATTGAATATACATGTGCGTTTCACCGCCGACTACGACAAAATCATCAAAATCATAAAGTTATGACAAGTTCGTATCATTTCTTCTATATTGTAAAACCAAATCATTTTCAAAACAAAACCAGGTTAGATTCAACAAGACATAGGTTAAATACTCTTAAACCTCTTAATTGTACTCCTAATACTTCTAGTTTTGAAGTTTGGAAACAAACCATAAGTTTCGGGTTGACTTGAAAATAGTTATGTTAAGTTTCCTTAAAATTTCTCCAAGACCTACTTGGAGTGTTTTCATCATAACTCAAAATCTAAAAATCATTTTCAAGTTAAACCAAAGCCATTGGAAAGATAACACAATTATCTAAAACTTTCATGTTTACACCAAAAGGCAATTCAAAACAGAAATGTGTGAAAAAAACACGAGAACGCGAAATAGGGGATGCTGTCACTGTGCAATTTCGCTAATAGCGTAATTCTGGCTGATAGCGAAAATGTTCCAGACAGATTTCGCCAATAGCGAGTTTTGCCCTGTTGTTACGGTTTTTGCACCATTTTTCACCCAAAAACCCAAATTTTGATCCCCCAACATCCAGATTTGTTCCCAGAGGTTGTTTATAGGTTTATGTGCATAAAATACACTCAAAACTATATAGAACTTGAAATCAAAACATCATTTCAACACAATTCACCATTTGACCCATTTTTCATAAAAATCCTCAAGAACAACACAAATTCATAGCAAGTTCTATGATTATGATTACCCATGGCATCACTTATCAACAACAACGTCTCACAACAACAACAACAACCAATCATGAATTCATCAACAATTCATCAACAACAACATTGTATTTCATCAATTTTGAGTGAAAACACAAAGTATACATATATACACATCTTGAGCATGTAGTTTCATCATCAACAACTTAATCCACATCAAATTCACATACCCAATATTACATCAAAGCATAAGCACGAATTTTATCAATTAAAATCATAATAATCACTTTTCACAAATAAGCACTTATGGATAGAAGTAGAAAAGAAATTAAACAAAGAGATTATGAATGAAAACTAGTCCCCTTACCTCAAATCTTCACAATTCTAAATTAAGGCTTCACTTTAACTCCAATCTCTAGATTATCTACCCTCTTTTTGCGGTCCTTGTTCTTTTCTATTCAAAACCATTTTCTTCTCTTCTAGCACCTTCTCTCTCTACCTCTCTCAAAAACTTATGAAATGATTGTGTAACCCTATTTTCTTTAATGACTAATGCTTATATAGTCTCTACACAATTGAGCTTAACCCTCTTAATGCCTTAATGAGCCCACAACACTTATAAACTAACTCCCAAAGTTTTTATCCACTAACGGTTAAAAGTTATCGAATAATTACCGGTTCAAAACTAATTACCACCACCGAATAGTAACTTAGCAAAAATAATAGCTCTCACTCGAAGCACTAAAAATAACCTTCATCATGAAATTACTAATTTACACTTGCTCACAAAATGACCAAAATACTCCTGAGTTTAAAATGACTATAATACCCTTCTAACACCAAAATTCATTAATCCTAACCCAAAATGCATACAGAGACAATTAATCACATATAAGCACATATAAACACATGTAAATAAATAATAAAATAAATCTAGCGAAAAATCGGATTGTTACAGGCACGGGTAATTACCCGCAAATTGAATGGGTATGGGTGCGGGTCCGGGCACTCTAGTGCTCACCACGCCCCATGTCCGCACATTATATATATTATACCAATAATTTTATTTATATTAAATTTAGTTAATTAATCCAAAGTCTTTGATATTTATTGTAATATACACTTATTTTTTATATTTTAGATACTTTTATTTGGCTAAATAATATGATGTGTAATATTTTATATGTTGATTTAGAATATTCCATATCATATTTGAATTATGTTGTTATATTTTTGTTATTTATTATCTTTTTGTTGTGAAAGTGCGGGTAAAGGGTGCAGCTATGTGCACTTAGATACTCATAGGGTATGGGGACGGATACCAAACTTATTGCTCAAGAGGGTATGGGCTTGGGTATGAGGATTTTTTAAAACGCGGGTATGGGGATGGGCACTATGGTACCCATCACCCACTCCTACACAGTCTCCTCCTCTCTCTACGTTTTGTCAGAATTTTTGGGGTTGGATTCACCGTCATGACTGTCTCGATTATTGAAGGTGGGTTTCATCTCAAAAAATTTCTTTAACTTCTACGTCGGGGGTTTGCATTAAGGGTTTTGAGAGGTCATTAAATGAATTCTTGTTAAAAGAAAGATGAAGCTAATTCTTTTTTAAAAAGTCAAACTAACACATGAAAATCGACGGCGGAGAGAATTCAACATAAAATTAAGATAAAAACATTTCAAGGTCATAAAGTAAACACCATTAAATCACCTTAATATGTTAATAATACTCATAAAATTTGATTATTTATTAATCTTATCAAAGCTATATGGTAATGTGAATCAAAATTTATCAAAAAAATAATATTGTTAATCAAAATAAAAAAATACATCACAATTATTAAAACACACTCGCAATATCCATTTTGTCTTTTGTGTTAGAATTTTGTGGTTAGACGATAAGAGAGAAATGAAGATTTAAACGTAAAAAGAGAGATGAATGTAATTTAAAGAATATAGATTTCTCTATTATATATGGGTAAGATAAATCTTGTAAAAAAAAGACATGATATTTGAACAACATTTTTAATAACTTTTGTGATAATTCTGTCTCTTATCTTATATTCACATTATGTTTTTACTTTCATTTTCCATTGCTTTGATTTTTATGTCAATATCTCTTCTTTTTTTTGTAGAATCTTCCGTTGTTTCAAAAATTGTCATATAAATGAATGTTAAAATAACACAACTCAAAAAATAAAATATATGGGTAAGATAAATGTATATTTGACGGGTAAATATCATCTCCATTTGACATAATAAATGAGGTATGCAATTTGGAGAGAGATAGGCACATAAAATAGATAGTAGGTTCTACTATTAAGTGGGTCCCACAATCATTAATACTTTTTAGTTTTTAAAAAAAAAATTGTGTCTATATCTCTCCAAATGGATGAGATAGAGAGAATAATAAATGGAGAAGATATTAACTCTTGATATTTTGACATAGGAGGTGTATAAACAAGGAACGGTGTAAATAGCAATTCCATACATTTGGTCCAACATGTTCATTCCCTGTCATAAAAAAAATGTTGTGAATCTGAAAATACTTTCTATAAACTCAAGTAAAAGACTAAAATACCCTCAACTGTAGTTAACTGCTGCTGGCTTATAATTAAAATACACGACAATTAACTGCTGTTTTTTAGTCATTTACCCGTGAATGAATGTCAAAAAAAGCAATCTTCATATGAGAATAATTGACGGTGTTTCAACTTTCAAGTCTCACAGAAAACAAGATATTCATTTCAGAGACGAAACCGATCTGATCTAATCGAGAAAATGGCGAGTCCGGAGGAGGTTAGGTTGGATCAACTCCCTCATGCTCTGCTTGCCACCATCATGACCAAACTCGACGTCGCTTCCATTTGTTCATTAGCCACCACCGCCTCCACCTTCCGCTCCTGCGCTAAACATATCCTCTCCTTCCTCCCTAATTTCCATCTCATCGTAAGTATATATATAGATCCCATCTCTTTATTTCGCTGATAACAGTTTAGGTTTTTGAAATTCCCCAATCTTATAACAATATTTGTTGTTTTTCAGGACGTTGCTCCATCTGGAAACTTACTCACGCCGTTGCTGCCACCTAATCCGTATCTTAAGAGTCTCAAAGTTGATTGTGGTCGTCTTGATGATTCTTCAATCTCTCTATTGGTCAAACCCTCTCTCCACGAGCTTTCTTTGTATAATTGTTCTGATTTCAGTGGCAAACTTCTTTCTGAGATCGGTACTCAATGCAAGGACCTAAGGTTCGTTTGTTGTTCTTTATCCTGTCTTTGTCTTTGTGATCATAATGGATTGGATCGGTCGCTTTTTGAATGTTTGATTACGAAATTACGTGGTTTGGGGATTTGTGTTATTTCACAATTACATAGTATAGTGTTGTTGATCTTATCTATCGATTCGTGTTGTTTATTTCCATAGATCTCTTTACTTGGGTTCGGTTGCAGAAAAAAGAGGGAGGGCAATTCACATATCTGATCTGGAGGAGTTACTCACTGGTTGCTCCCAGTTAGAAGTAAGACATACTAACAATTAACAAAAATAACAAGTTTCTAACATTTTTTAAAGAAAGTTTTCTAGATAATGAATAACTATCACAGGTCACAACTGATTTATCTGTCTGCTGTTTGGCGATCTTCTTTAATATGAATATTTTGGCTGCATTTATTAAACTTCATTGATCTTGAGCAAAACTTTGTATCGTTTGTGAAAACTACCGATATATCTAGATGTATGATTGCTTTTATTGTAACACCTTAATAATTAATAATTATAAAAGTTTGCTTGATCTTCAAAGTTTCATCATAGTCTTTCTTGGAATTTTTATTTTTCCATGTATTTTTTTTCTTTTGTAAAATATAATGACCATATGATCAGTAGTTATTAATGCAACTAGATCTAATGTGCATTATGGGTGATTTTGTAGGTTTTGATTTTGATGTTTGATGTCTCTCTCTTTCTACGTCATAACTTGGCTCGAGTTTGGGCTTCTGCGTCCGAGAAACTTACTTCTCTTGAGATTGGATATATTTCTTCCGTTACAGTGATCGAACTGTTCAGTTCAAATTTGGGATCTCATCAGCCCCTTAATCCTATCCAACCATCCATACTTCCTGGAATTCAGAAATTGTGTCTTTCGGTGAACTATATAACAGATGCAATGGTTAACACAATATCCAAAGGTCTCGCCTTTTTGACCCATTTGGATCTTCGTGATGCACCATTTGTTGAACCAAGAATTACATTTGATCTAACCAACGCTGGTCTTCAGCAAATTAATCAACATGGGAGATTGAAGCATCTTTCATTGATCCGAAGCCAAGAGTTCATAATTTGTTACTTTCGAAGAGTGAATGATCTAGGATTACTTTTAATGGCTGATAAGTGTGCAAACATGGAGAGCATATGTCTTGGCGGCTTTTGTCGTGTCACAGACACAGGAATCAAAACTATCCTGCATTCTTGCTCTCGTCTATACAAGCTTAAGGTCACTCATGGGACTCAATTAACTGATCTAGTTTTTCATGATATCTCTGCAACATCCCTTACTTTAACACATGTGAGCTTAAGATGGTGCAAGCTCTTAACCAATCATTCAGTTTTTAGTTTGACTTCAAACAAGGAACTTAAAGTTCTCGACTTGAGAGATTGCAGAAGCCTTGGGGATGAAGCTCTCCGAGCCATTGGCATACTTTTGAGACTAAAAATTTTACTCATTGATGGCTCTGATATAACTGATGCTGGACTTTCATACTTACGGCCTACAGTTATTAATTCACTGTATGCATTGTCTCTTCGAGGGTGCAAGAGGCTCACTGATAAATGCATAACAGTTCTATTTGATGGGTGTGGCAAGTTGGAATTAAGAGACTTGGATCTATCCAATCTTCCTAACCTCTCAGATAATGGTGTTCTAGAGTTGGCAAAAAGCCGAATTCCTTTTTTGGATCTTCGAATGCGACAATGCCCTCTAATTGGCGATACCTCGATCATGGCATTAGCTTCAATGATGACTGATGATGCTGGATGGTATGAAAGCGGTCTGCGCTTGTTGGATATGTATAACTGTGGTGGCATTACGCCACTTGCTTTTCGTTGGTTAAAGAAACCGTATTTTCCAAGGCTTAAATGGTTGGGAGTGACTGGAAGTGTTAATAGAGACATGGTAGATGCTTTAGCTAGAAGTAGACCTTTCTTGTATGTGGCATGCAATGGCGAGGAACTTGGGCCCGATCCTTGTGATATGTCAGATGGCTTATATACACATGATTATGATGAGGTGGATGAATTTGAGCAGTGGCTTCTCGAAGCTGATATTGATGAAGCTGATATCGAGAACGATGATGAAGAAATGGTCGATGCTGAAAATGAGGAAGAACCGATCATGTAGTTTGCTATTGAACACTTTGTAGATGTCTATTACGTCTGTTTGTTGTAACTTATTCTTTTGGGAGATGTTACTCCCCCATATGTTTTAGCATCCAAGACTTTTCTATGATTTGTTATGTATCTTGTTGTGAGTAAGTTGTGTAATAGTTTGTTACATTTGTTTTAACTAATAGTAACCTTGTTATGAGGTTTTTTCTCTCTCTCAAGATCTTTGCCTTGTAATTGTTGTTGGGAACTTGTGGTGTGCCCACACCATTCAATGATTTTTAAAGATCTTAAAAGTTTATGTCAGCCGACTCCACTTAGTGGGATAAGGTTTGGTTGTTGTTGTGTTAAAAGTTTATGTGACTGGACATGTGAAATGAATATTGTTCCCGCAATCCTATAGTTTTGGATTAGTCCTTGTGGATACTCTCTCAGTCTCACATGCATCATCTATGCTCAATTTTTTTTCATCATATCCAAAAGTTTACTTTTGGGAACATATATCTTTTTCTTGAAATCTGAAATATCTTTTGGAAGTTGACTTTCAAAAATAAAGATACATCTAGAAGTCTAACTCCATAAAGAATGGTCTATATGCTTTGGAAGATAACTTTTCGAAGGCTTTTGAATGTCTTCATCCTTTTAGAACTGTTTCCAGAAACACATAGTTTGTGCATTATGGAGTTAAAAACATTGCAATGTATCTTTGCTTCCACAAGTTAATCTTCAGTAACTGTCGTGAAAAAACCATCTTAATAATTGTATGAACGGATTTTTCCTCATCTCTGTTATATACTTAAATATTCCTTGCATTTTGTTATCATGTTAGGTAGAGATTTCTGTTTGTTTTTAGTTCGCTAGAAGAGTAAAGCATAAATGCAAGACATCTAAACTGGGTTCAAATACCATGTTAGTTTAATCACTCACTGATTGGGTGTTGGTCCTGGTTTTAGTTGCAGTCATACCAATTCTATAGTCGAACTATATACAATTCAAGTTCAGCTAATTTATTTAACGAATTTAATTTTCAACTTAATTTTAACTCATTTGGTTCATGAACTAAGTATAACGAGTTAATTGTTGAATTGAGCTCCGAACTATTGTCAAGTTGGTTCGGTTCATTGCCACATTTTTTTCTTCTTGAAACACAAAAATGAAACCCCAACAAATATCACATGCTTCTACTTCGATCTATGATATATCAATCGAGATTATTTTTTTTATGGCACATGTAGATACATTCATGTAATATATATACCTAGTGTCACTCGTACTTGTTATGTTCAGGTGATTTATTTTGTGCAACCGATAATCCATTTCTATCATGAATGGGATTCAAGATATGGGATTTTTAACCGTGGGCAACTACATAACTTATTGTTTGAAGCTTGAAGAATTTTTATTAGTGAATTACGACTTTTACAAATCGATATGCTCCAAAATTTTGTCCAGAACAAAATATTTCCATGAAAGATTATATTTATTTAACAATCTACAAACATCACACCCCAATTTGAATATTCAAACGTACTTGTCCTACCATTGTTTCTGGTTATTTGTGAAAATAATATTTTTAGTTATTAAAATAAAGGAAATGTTGGGTAGCTCATGTATCTTGGGTAGGAGTAAGAATGGGGGTATAAAGTTAAACTTTCCCCACAACTCTAGTTCACGTGTTTGTTTAACAGAATAGTGGCCCGTGAATTAGTTATTGGGCTTTTCCTCTGATCCATCAAAATTCAAAACCCTAACCCTAAACCCTAACTCTTAACTATAAAATCCTTTCTTCAGCGTTGAAGTCTTTACATTTCGCTGCGTTGATAAACCCTTTGTAGCCGTACTCACCAATCTCTTCGCAATCTCTCTACAACTGCAATGGCTCCTCCTGTTCGAGGTAACAGAATACACCAACCATCCTTGTTCGAATCAGAGTTTATTGATGACGCCTTTGTTTACTTTTATTTGTTAAAATCAAATGGGTTTATGCTAATTTGCTCAAAGGAGTAGTTTTGTTTGTTTTATGAACTATATAGTGATTTTTGTTGATATTGGTGTATTGAATTTGCACAGGTCGCGGTGGTGGAGGGTTCAGGGGAGGAAGGGGTGGTGACAGAGGAGGTAGAGGAGGAGGGAGAGGTGGTTTTGGAGGAAGAGGAGGAGATAGAGGTACCCCATTCAAGGCTAGAGGTGGTGGTAGAGGTGGAGGAGGCAGAGGAGGTCGTGGAGGAGGCCGTGGTGGAGGAAGAGGTGGTGGCATGAAGGGAGGTAGCAAGGTCATTGTTGAACCTCATAGACATGAGGGTATTTTCATTGCCAAGGGTAAAGAAGATGCTCTTGTCACTAAGAATCTTGTTCCTGGAGAAGCTGTTTACAATGAGAAGAGGGTTACCGTGCAGGTATTTTTTTCTCATCTTTTGAAGTTTGTGCTTTGAATTTATTTAGTTCTTTTCAAATTATTAGTTATAGATTGAGATTAATTTATACATGTTTGTTTAGGATTATGAGTGTGTGAGTAAGTTATAAGAAATAAAAGTGTGTTGGTGCTGTTTAAGTTTATTACATGTTGCAATCAATCATTTACATTTATTGTTCCTATTTTAACATCCATGTTTTACTTGATAATGTGTATTCAAATCCTGCAAAATATTTTTCTGAATGTGTTGAAAGGGCCTGTTTGATTTGATCTTGATTTTTAGTTTTTAAATACTCAATTGAAAATCAGTTTTCAAAATCTATTTTTAAGAAAAAAAACTGTTTGGTAATCCAAATTCAGTATCACTAGATATTTATAAAGACGATGCCATATTTACAAAAAGGGAATAAAACTGGCCCTAAGTTTCTCTCTGTTTTTCTCAAGATTTTGGTGAGTTTCCGTCGTATCATTTAATCTAATTACGCAATGACAATTTACTTTCTGCAGAATGAGGATGGTACTAAGACTGAGTATAGAATTTGGAACCCTTTCCGTTCCAAGTTGGCAGCTGCTGTCCTGGGAGGAGTCGACAACATATGGATTGTAAGTTGCTTCATTTTCCTGTAACATTACATTGTCCTTCAAATACATTATATTGATATCTTTTTATTTTTATTTTTTTTATTAAGAAACCTGGTGCTAAAGTCCTTTACCTAGGAGCTGCTTCAGGAACAACTGTTTCTCATGTGTCTGATATTGTTGGTCCAGTTAAGTATTAGTTCAAATTGGTTGATTTTTTTCAACATATTTTTTGTTGTTTATGAGGCTGATTAGAATATTATGTTATGTTTATGTAGACCGGAGTTGTCTATGCAGTAGAATTCTCCCATCGAAGTGGGCGTGACTTGGTCAATATGGCCAAGAAGCGTACCAATGTTATACCGATTATTGAAGATGCTAGACATCCAGCCAAGTACAGAATGTTGGTTGGCATGGTAGATGTGATATTTTCTGATGTTGCTCAGCCTGATCAGGTGTGGTTTTAAACTCTGAAGGATGGGACCTTTACTAATTTAAAGTGTCTTGAGACAATGTATAATTTTGTTTATTGTTTATTTCGAAATGTAAAATGTTTTAGTTACTACTACATCGGTGCATGTGATGAGTTACTCGGATTCCCCTTCAAGACTTCTTGGATGATGTAGACCCGAGATTCTGATGCACATAAATATTTTTTTTTTCTTTATATTGTTTTACTACAAACAAATACTGTCTTTAAATCGTGTTTTGTTGTCCCCGTGAGCTTAGATCAGTTGGTAAGTACAAGGCATAATATGCTTGTTCCAGGGTTTGAACCCTGTACACCACCAAAAAAAATCCAGTTTTGTTTATAAATTTTATTTCCAATTTTGTTTATGAACTTTCATTTCAAAGTGTAAACTGTTTTGATTACAATACCAGTGCATGTGATGAGTTACTCGGATTCCCCTTCAAGACTTCTTGGATGATGTAGACCCGAGATTCTGATGCTCATCAATTTTTATTCTTTTTATTTATCTATATTGTTTTACAATGTTTAAGAACAGTGTTGGGGGCAGTAATGACTTGTTTAAGCACATGGTTTTTGTTTCAGATTCCCCCTTTTCCAGTTGAGCCTTGTATATTTTGATGATGTTCAGATTTTGAATTTCTTAATTTTTAGTGTTTGTTTTCTAAGAATGATTTTAATTGAAATATAAATTGTGGTGGCATGAAACATCTTGCTGTCTGAAAATCAGTTTTGGTTTGCATTTCTTCGTTTTTCATTATATCCTTTTGATTGTTGATTTGCAATCTGGATTTTGTTTTGTTACTTTTGATGTTTGTTTGTTTTCAATTAGTGTTAATGTTGAGGTGGGATGACGCTCCCATGTATTCTAAGTGTCAGTGTTGATTATACTCTTTTGATGATAATTGCAGGCAAGAATTTTAGGTCTCAATGCTTCGTATTATCTCAAAGCTGGAGGACATTTTGTTATTTCTATCAAGGTTTGTTCAGAAACCTATTGTATCAAAACTGGTTTCTTGTTTTTCAAAGCTTACTTTCTATAGGAACCATGGAAAACAATGTATTTTTTTATTTTGTTTGTATGCATTACTTCAGTAACAAAAAACAAAGGGAAAATGAGGTTAGTATTTGGCATGTGCTCATTGTCGAGTTTGACCTTATAACTTTAATGGATAGATAAAATCCCTTCAGACCTTTGTAAAATGGTCGATTTCTTCGATGTAGAGGCTTGGCTTTGAAGTTTAAATTTTAATTGTTTGTATTGGTTTCTAAATCAATTTTATTTTGCATGGTAGGCCAATTGTATTGATTCCACAGTTCCAGCTGAGGCAGTATTCAGTGCTGAGGTAAACAAGTTGAAAGCAGATCAATTTAAGCCAATGGAGCAAGTGACTCTTGAACCATTTGAGAGGGACCATGCTTGTGTTGTTGGTGGCTATAGAGTGCCCAAGAAGAAAAAAGATGCTGAGTAGCCTTGCCTGTTTTATCAAGAAAACATGTACTATTGTGTCACCAACTTAGGAGTTTTTTTTTTATCACTTGCTGTTTAGGATCTCTCATTTTTGTCAATTTTGTTTTAAAGAACACACTCTTCTTGATGATAGCTTATGTTATATTTGCTGATGGTAACAGGTACTTCATATACTATGATTTGCACCAAAATTACGAAAATCTAGTGCTATGTTTTGGTTATTCTTGATTAAAATCGACTCCATGAGTCTAACCCCTATATGCATGTTGTGATGAGTCTTAACTTGATTTCAAGCGCTATATAAAGGTGTTAATCAAGTTTGTTGTCAAAAATTGATTCTACGTAAGGCAGGAAGATAGTAAATTCTAGTATTTTCCAAGTGTTCTTTATTCTTAAAATTGTTTCTATTTTAAAAAAACTATGTTGTAGTCCCTATTTAAAAAACTACCCCCTTTTTTGTTTTCCTGATATATTTCACTGATTCATTTTTGAAGTTTTGTATTTCAACTATATTACACTTGAGAGATTGGGGCACCATGTGGGGAAAGTTCCGGAAGCATGTTTGCATTATACGTGTATAAACCCATGCCATTAAAGTTTTTTTTGCGAGTTTACAGGGGAAGTGAGGGGTGGTATAAAATTTACATCGAATAAAATCAAATGGAGGTTTAGATAACTTGCTGAATGAAGATTTGGACTGCACTCCCATCTTAGCAAGAACATCCACACATTACCTTCGTAGGCTTATTAGCAAATCTGTGGTTAACTGATACACAATCTTTGATTAAAACTGCTTGAAGGGAATTAGAGAAGCAAATAATCCTCCTATGCCCACCTCCCAATAAAGACTTAAACCATGAAAAATTGCCATAATTTTAATATACAAAATATTAGCCAAAGCTTCGCAGTCCCATAAAACCCCCAAAGAAACGCACCATTTCTGTTTCTCATCAAGCGCCAAAATCTGCAGTGTTTGTCCAATCCACATTAATAGCCGGTCTCTGTCTCTTCAACTGGATGAGACCAAGCCACAAGGCAAGGTGTAGCAACAACCAACAAGTGAAGAATCAGCCAAATGCATACCAAACGCAGTAGAACAAGAACTCGCCAGGGAATAAACTTTAGCCGCACTATTTGGAACATATGCTCTGTGATTTAAAAGTGAATTCATTTCTAGTACACTACACCACCAACATGATGATAAACACACAATTCAAGTCAATCTTCTTGCACCAAGAGAGAAGATCCAGCCCTTAGGTAAACACATACACATTATCCAGACCACAAGTTTTCCAAATACTAACAGAATCGACACAAAAGAACATACAAAGATGGTCTAAGTGGTGGTAATTTTAATAATGTTTGAAAATGGTGGTTCTCGCAAATGTTTGTCGAAGTGGTGATCAGTGGTGGTTGGCGATCGCCGCAGTGGTTGGCAAAGTGGTAGTTGGTGGTGATGGATGGCAGACAAAGTGGAGGTCGATGGTGGTGTCTCGTTGTAGTTTATGGTGGTTAGAGTAGTAGTCAATGTGGTGAATGGTGGTGATTTTTGGTGGTCGGAGTAGTGGTTAGTGTGGTGGTAGGATTGTTGATTGCAGGTGGATGAAGTGGTGATTGATTGCGGTGACCGATGTTTTTTTATGGTGGTCGGATAAGTAGTCATCTTGGTAGTTGGTGTGGTGAACGGTGATGGTTCTTAGTGATCGATGATAGTCAAAGTGGTGGCTGGCAATGGTGGTTGACAATAGCCAGAGTGCCGACTGATGGTCGTAATATTGGTAGTCAAAGGTGGATGAAGTGGTGATCAAGAATGGTTAGATCGTTAGATGACGGTGGTCGAAATGGTGGTTGGTGATGGTCAGATTGGAGAATAGAGGTGTATAAAATGATGATTAAAGGTGGTCCATAGTGGTGATCGAATTGGTGATTCGAATTGTTGATTGACCAGTAGTGGTCAAAGTGTTAGTCGATTATGGCTTGAATAATGATTATAGTGGTTGACCACCATTTATGATAACTTGTTTGCGTTAAATCAAAAATAGTAAAACCTATTTTTTATTTTTTTTATTTTAGTGGAAAACTGTATTAAAATTAAGTAAATAATCAATTCAATCTCAGTTTACTCAAACATGTTTTGGTATTGAAATGGAGTTTAAAAACCAAATGCTAAAAATCTTTGACCACTCGGAACAGTTCATATGAAAACCCCATATTTTTTGGATGAGGTTTACAATATTTTGAGGTGGCTTGTTGATCCACAGTTGATTGTGCTCAATTGTTTGCAGCTCATCTAACCTAACTCGTGAGCTACAAGCCTAATCTTGAGTTGGCTTCTAAATTTGGTTGACATGGTGAACAAATTGGGACATTCAATCAATGCTTTTCTACATCCTTTTGGCTCTCTCTTTTCTTTCTTTTTTCAAAGGAAAAAGGACATGTTATTCTTGTGTCTCCTACTTTGTGATATAATGTTGATCCTCCTTGACGGAGTAGTTCCTCTCCTCTAATCCAAAAATTGTTTTGTTACATAGGAGATATTTAAAAATAAATAAATCATGCTATAAGTGGTTTTCGAGCAAATATAAAATGAATGATAGCAATGTAGATCATCTCCAAGCCGAAAGTTATTAATGGTCAACCCTAATCTTCTTATAAAAAGAGAATGCCCCTTCGTGCCTCCAAGAGTCATCTTGCCACCTTAGCACCCTTCAATTGCTGCATGCCTTTCATGTTATTAATGCTTCAATCCCACTTTGATCAATTTATTTTTCAAGTATGATAAAATGAAAAGAAATAATCAATATTCACACTTACAAACACCGATAAAGGATTAATTGAAATGATTTATATATGTTCACTGATTAATTGCATAAATTGTTTAAAATATTTGATACACTAGGTCTTGAGCATGTTTAACGGGTGTCATCTCACATGGCCACATAATTCTTTGTTTGAAAAAGTTACATAATTAAAAAATGTATATATGTCAAATTTGAAGAGGTCAACCTTTTCACCCTAAAATATTAAATTATAATTTCTTAAGTTTGAATATATATGAAAATAATGTTAACTCTCTAGTTATACTATGATTGATACATCATATTTAGTTTTGAGGACACTAAAATCGGAGTTGGTTCCCCTTCACGTGCCTCTATTAGAACCCCATTAGAAGAAATTAATGATAAGTCCAACTCTTCATCTAAACATCAATGCAGCAGCAACACTGAGCTCATACAATAAGTTGCAGTTGCATGCTCAACCAACTTCACCAAGACTTTCCTACCAGCTATAGAAAAATGCTCCCCTAACCAACTTTAAATTTTCCTTCGTATTCTCTATCATTTAGACAATAGTTGTTATCATACTTAATTTGATCTCTTGTGAAGTGTTTGTGCTGTGATAAATTTTTCATTTCGTCATGTTGATCACTACTGTAGACGGCCAATACATAAAACTAATGGTTATACTATGAACACTCTCATACCATGGATTTTGTAGAATCCAAAATACATAATATAAATCGGTTCAAGTGGTACGAGATTTTGACCTTTTAAATAAATAGTCAAAGGTTTGATCTCTTAGAGCACTTTTAATGATAAATTTTATCAATTGTTATTTTGTGTGTCACGTTATGCTACATCATTTTAAAGTAATTTACTCATCATTTACTTCGGTGATGAACTTTAAAAATCTAGTATTAGGTCCTACAAATTTACCTCGCATATTAATATTTTATTCAAAAATAACCAATATTTTATTCAAGTAAAAATAAAATAAAATATTGTGAGAGCAATATTATTTTTTTAAGGGTTGATTAATTAAATGATCTCTATAAATATTCAAAATTTCATTTTTAGTCCATACAAAATAAAATCGTATTTTTGAATCTCGTAAAACTTTTCATCAGTATTTTTAGTCCCTTAGCATTTTTCATCAGCATTTTTAGTCCTCTAAAAATTTTCCGTCAACATTTTTGTCCCTAAAATGCTAAAGAAAAATGTTACAAAGATTAAAAAATGTGATTTTATTTTTTAAGTATTAAAAACAAAATTCTAAATATTTACATGGACAATTTACTTAATTAAACTTTTTTTTAATCAAAGTAACTAATGATCCCCGTTACTTAAGCAAGTAACCATTATTCCATGCTGCGGATCCCAATGGTCATACTTTCAAAATGACCTATATTTTCCAACTCCGAGCTGGTGGACAGGCTTAAAATAACTCTGTTGGAGTTGCTTTTACTATTAGGTATTGAAAAAATTTAGTTAAAATGAAACAAACAACTCGTCTTGTGCTTCACAATATTTTTGACGGAGTTTTAGTTACTCAAGAATTCTCTTTCGCGTAATTAACTTACAATTTTACATAGTAAGATACTAATATTATTTTCCATGATTTTCTAAAAAAATAAAATTATTTTCCAACAGTTTATTCTTCACCCCATGTGATTCCCATGCATTGGTGCAGGTCAACCTTGTGTCTGCCGCGCGTATTTGCATAGTCGGATTTCCTCATCTCACATGATGTCTATTATTTCCATAATAATCTGTTAGCAGTCACCTGACTAATATTATATAAATCGATGATTGTCAATGTGATAATATTGTTTAAGTTGATTCGCATAATCCTCGTCAAGCTCTTCAAATACTTTCAGAAAAATGAACAAATTGACTATGTTTTGTTCATTTTATAATGGTAATCAAAGATCTAATTATATGATAATGTGGATTTTATCTAAAATAAAATTGACTATTTGCATTTGTTACAGAACCATCAACAATCATATCAGTACATTTTATATGACAATAAATTTGGTGCCGTATATTTCAAAGAATAAAGGTGTATACTAAATTGCTTGAAGTGATGAGAAATTTAGATGTTCCTCCTCTTAAAAAAAAACATTAGATGTTCTTGAAAAACTACCATTATACTTTCCAATCACCAACAAATACATGTTTAGTTGATAAAAAGTTGAATCATATTCCACGATGACATCGATTCAATTACTTCCGCAGTCAGCGTGATCACATCTTTGATGGATGATCTATAAATAATTAACATTCTTTTTTTGGGTATTATACATCAACATTCTTTAAGCCTTGAGAATTGTTATAACTACGATAGTCCCCAAAACCCAACTTATTTATACTTAAAAAAAAAAGGTTATTCTTTCCAATTTATATGCTTAAAATTTGGTAAATTTAAGAGAAACCATAAGTTACCATTTTTTTCCCAGGGGTAAAAAGGATTATAAAGTAGAGAGTTAAGATTTGTACCATTGTAGCAATAAATAGTTTGGATTCGATCGAAACTGTCACAATATAATCGACAATCCCAATATTTGCCGTTCAAGACAAAAACTAGTAGTATATTTTTTATTTTTTTTACAATCGAACAAAAACTAGTTTGAGATGATCTAAAACTAACTTATAATCATAAATAACTAAAACCAAATAATTAAAAAAAATATCGAGATGACTATTTTTCTTTTTGTTAAGACAATTAATGTTTCTTTAAAGAGTTAACAATAAATAACTTAATTTTTTTGACAAATTTCAAAATATACAAATATTTAATATTGTACAACCTTCTATAAGTAAAAGTATGTCCATATCTCATCCTGCTTTTTTGTAACACCCACCCTGCTTAATTAAAGAAATAAACTATTAGGAATTAAATCCTTTTTTGTTGAAAAGGCCATAATGGACTTTGTAGGGTGAGAGGCTGAGAGCTTATCCAAATGTGTGGGTGCCAAGAATATGCCACATCATTCATGCTAACTTTGTACTTTTCCAGCCAATAATGGATATGCTATTTTATGAACTTCCATTCCAGTTTTGTAATTGTCTATTTGACTGGAATTGGTAGTATTTGGCGTGATGATAGGTCTCACTCCAATTATGTGGGATATTTATCATGTATTTTTTGTTTTTACCAATATATTTTAACATACAACAAATAAAAATTTATATGTACGTTATTTGTTTCGAATCAAATTTATATGTTACATTAAAAATTTGTACGTTACAATCAAATAATTATTAATATATTTAGTATTCGATTAACATTTTACGGTACATTAAAAATTTGGTAGGTTACAAAATTATAATAAATAACTTGAATAAATTATATTTTGAATTTTGGTCCGTTACACTACGACAGTAACCTACTGATTAAAAATTTAATTGTAGTAATTAGTTTTTAAGGTTATATAATTAATTTTTATTCGTTACAAAATTATATTACTTAATATTAATAAGATATTATTAAATTTCAAATGTTATGAAGTTAATTTTTTGTAGGTTACATGAAATATAATCTAATCGTTTAATGCACATTTTATAATATTAAAGACGTTGATAATATTAATTTTAAAACGGTCAAATTAATAATTGATAGATATTAACCGTTATGGTACTATTTTTCTATATAAATAGTAGCGCTTTTGGGCACGAGTACACAAGAATCACAAAATATAGTTCTTCTTTTTCTGTTCTTTGATATCTATATTCTAAGTTATTTCTGAATTTTTTTCTATTGCATAGGAAAATGTCTACGAAACACGACTTCATCTTTGATGTTTTGCCAAAAAAACAACTGTGGACATTGGTTGTGAGGGTTGTTCGTGCTTGGAGTTGGTTCTCATGGATCGAAAGGTACTCTTTTCATATCATTTTTGTTTTTTTTGTTTAAAGTATAATGTTTTAATCTTTGTTATCTAGGTTGATCGAATTGGTGCGTCTACACGAAGAATATTGATCTACAAGTTTAAGGAGCAACTCCAAGAGGGAATGGTGTTCACGATTTCCTCATTTGATGCTTGCAACAGTGGTTCGTATCGACCATCACGCGGCAAATGCAAACTGAATTTCACAATCAACACAAAAGTCAAACTATCTAAAACTGTTTTGATCCCAACAAACGTGTATTCGTTAACAAATGCATCTAATGTTTTCAATGATTTTTACAACAACTACTTGGTTGGTAAGTGACTATCACTTTCTTTGTATCAATTGGATTATTTAATATTGTTTATTTACATCATACAATAATAAATTAATTACTTTTTGGTGAAAATAGTTTTATTTTTCAATATAATTTTTTTTTTCAACCTTGATTTTTCTCATTTATATATATTTTGTTTTTTAATGGTATTTCAATGTTACACATTATTTTTAAACGTTGTATGATTACCTTAAAGGTTGAATTAACAGGTTTAATAATTAAGTAACCGTTTATATCTTTTTTAATGCTAATAAAACGTTTTATTTAATATGATTCAAGTATACATTATATTCTTATAATATTAAACTAGACTCTTGACCCGTGCGGCGTAGAAGTTAATCGAATCAGTCACAAAAATGTAAACATATATAGTTAATAGAAGTTTTTATAACAATTGTAAAATATGTTCCCTTCTAAAACAACAATAGCAACAAAATGAAATGGTAGCATACATAAGAAAAATGTTTGAACATTGAACACATCAAGATACATTACAAAAGACTTCGTGATAAATAACATTTGAGGTCGTATTAGTGTAAACATATTACGTTGAATTTTCACATATCATTAAGTTTCATTAAATTTCATTGTGATTATTCGCAATGGCATGTCATTAAGTCTTAACCTGAAGTTTCGATTATGAATAATAAGTATTAATGTTTGGATTATTCACAATGACATATCATTAAGTTCTATAAAATTTTTGGAGGTTCAAGACAGAACCATTACATTGACTTCTCACTTTGATTGCACACATTATGACCTTTAAGATACAAATTTGAATTGAAAGACTTATGACCAAAAGGAATTCGTATATAAAAATTAAAGACTTTGCCACTTAATGATTTTCGATTAGCAATGAAGATTATTAATTTGTTGCAGATTTTTGATTATTCACAATTGCATAACATTAAGTTGAATTTTTGCATATCATTTAGTTCTATTAAATTCCATTGTGATTATTCACAATGGCATATCATTAAGTCTTAACCTGAAGTTTCGATTAACAATAATAAGTATTAATGTTTGGATTATTCACAATGACATATCATTAAGTTCTATAAATATTTGATATATTGACTTGTTATATGGACGACGTGATTGAAGAAGGTTTAATACTTGCAACATATATTTTAAAAATGTTATACTTGATGAACAACTAATGTATGGAAATAAACCCATTATTTTATGTTGACAGTAAAATTTTGACATGCTAATAATATGACATTATATTTATTTGAAAAACTTTAGACTTCAGTAACTTCTAAAAAGTGACAGTACCCTACAAATATTTATTCGTCGAGTTGAAACAACCACTTAATTATGTCTCAAATAATATATATTTTCAGAGTTTTAACCTAATTGTAAAATTCAAATTGGATTCTTGCCATTGTTGACTTTTGAACATATCACATATATTACTGCATGAAATTATCAAATAGAACTTAAAACAGAATACTTGATTCTTGAAGTGGAGAATAATAATTATACTCCACAGATGTTGTTTGGATTACAAAACCATCGACAAAAAAGATAAATTTTCAAACTAAAAAGAAAAACGCAGAAAAGAAAGCAATTAAAAAAGGTTCGTTGATGAATATCACAACTCGAAGAGTTCTATATTGAACTCGCAATCTGTTAACAAACTTGTCCAAATCAGTTATAGGATTTGGATCTAATGGAGCTGAAAAAGATCAAAGATTCAAAGAAATTAGTGCAAGTTGAAAAATATATATGGAACAAAACATAAGAGATCAAGAAAGAAGATAAAACATGGTTAGATTTTGCGGTGTTATTTGTACATTTCAAGCAGTGCAAGGCTAAGAGAGTTTGTGCATCACTTTCCATTGTTAAGTCTAAACTGTTTTGACGTAAAAATGATGGCAGAAGAGGATAATGAGAATGCATTCGTTAATATACATGGAAGGTTATGAGATCTACAACTGAGATGTAGCGGATGGTAGACTCAAATCATGGAACATTAATACATGAAAGGTTATGAGATATACGACTGAGATGAAGGGAGTGGTTGACTGAGTTGATTAGCATTAATTACGTATTAGAGAAGGAAAAAGAGGATGATTAGCACTGTTTTCAATTGACATTATGACGTTTCTGCAAGAGAGGGAAAGTGAGGAGTTTGAAAACAGAGTTTGAATCAACTGCTGTGATTAAGTGTGTGGTTGGGAGATTAGATTAGCAATAATTACATGCTTAGGAGGAAAAATGCAAGGGATTAGGGCAAACATGCTAACTCATCAAGTCTATCTTTTATAATAAAGGATTGTAATCTAATCAATATTTTAATCTGTGTTATATATGCAGATGTAATTAGAGTCATGACTGGAGTGGGTGTTGAAAGAGATGGTGGAAAAACTAAAATGAATGTCATTGAACTGGATTCAAATTGCTAAACTTGATTTTTTGTATGTTTGTTTTTTTTAAACATGTATTATGGGTAAGCTTAAACGTACTCTTTTGACAATTTTTATGATAGGATTTAATGGATAAGTTTTATGAAACAAGTCCCACAACGCTACAGGATGTGAAAGCGAAAGATGTTATTCACTCAGATTCTTAATCATTTGCATCTCCTAAGAAGAGAATGTTGTCAATAAACGAATATTGCGGGACATCTGGCGCAATTGTTCAACCAGTCAAAAAGGTTGTGAAAATAGAGAGATAATATTTACAAGTGACTTGGTTACGTTTAAGTTGTTTATCCATTATGTCAGTGTTATGTGTCTGTTTTTAATGAAGTAGAATAAAGTCCATGTTATAGACAATGAAATTACGATTTTCAATTGAATAAATCACTATTGTTGCATGTATTGACACTTTAATGAAAAATATTTTAGTTTTCATATTATCAATTTACGATTTACTTATGTCTTAAACTTTACACAAATTCAAAAATAAATATAATAATTAAATTAAGGATTTTATGGAAGAAGTTATATATTGAACAAGATACAACTTATCTCTCTTAACCCAATTAACCTTTCTAGATTCCTTACTCCCTCCACACAAAAAATAATTAAGGATTCAGTAGAAGAAGTTATACTTGTGGGAGCCTTAAAGAATGGAATAAATTAAACCAACTGAGATGGTATTGAAAGAGAATACAAAAGATATAATACAAGAACTAAAATGAATGTCATTAAATTGAATTTGAATGAGTGACCTTTATTTGTTTTTATTTTTTAGTTTTAATATGGAATATATTATGATATTTAATTATAATTTTGATTATTTGTCAATTCATTTTGAAGGGATATCGGTTTGAATGTACTCTCTTCAAATATTATGTTGAGGAATTAAACTCTTTGTTTATAATTATCAACTTGATTGTTTAATATGATTGAAAAATTAAAATCTATTCATTTATTTAAATCGTTTTATTTGTTTCTTTAGGGATAGAAAAATCAATGTTACAAAATCTTTTTTCATCAACTAGAATCACGTTCAACCCTCAAATTGTAGAGACAAATGAACTAAAGAAAACGTATTATTGTTTTGGTAGAGATGATTTTTTTTATCACACTTTCCTTATGCCTTTTTTATGCTACATATTTTGGTCACACTTTAACTTCAAAAGGTTCCATATAGATTATGATATTAGATGAGTTCAACCTTTATAATGAAAAACAATTCTACATTCAATCGAGGGGGTTGACACATATCTTAAACCTTTTTATTCCCCGTGTCTGGGTTTGTTGGTTTCAATTAGGAACTTTGAGAAGGAGGGATAATTCTTTTTGAAAAATGGAAAATAATGATTTGGAAATCAGAATAACGGTAAAGTAAAAGGACATTAATTTAGAGTGTTTTAATTTGTGACCCTTGATCTCCAATAAAATAAAATTGAGGGAAGATATTAAAGAAAATTGTTTTCTTATTTTTTCTCTCTCCATGGATAATTTGTTTCCGAGAAATATACTATCTTCAATATTTTTTTAGGGACTCTTTCCAATCTTAAATATAAATAAATAATTATGTTTTTTAATCTCAAATCAAATATAACTTACTTCGTCTCTATTTAATGTTGTTTATCCTATGTGGTTTTGTAGAAATAATCAGATTCAATAATTCAAGACTTTTGTAATAAAAAAAACCCAAGACTTGCTAGAAATGCAATTATTGCTATGATCACAACTCAAGCTTCTCTATCTGGTAACCTTGTAAAGCCAACAAATGGTCCAATTATCTTTGATTTTGTTATTTTGAAAGCTTTTAAAATGGATACTCATCATAAAAGAACACCAATTATTGAGGTTATTTGACAACCACCAATCCATAGTTGGATAAAGTATAACACTGATGGCATAACTTAAGGCAATCCAAGACCAACAACTTCTGTAGGCATCTACAGAAACAATCATGGAGAGAGTATTGGTTGTTTTGTTTTAAACATTGCAATTTGTAATGCTCTAATTGCTTAGATTATGGCAGTCATTCTTGCAATGGAATGTGCTTACCAAAAAAATTGGCATAATATTTGGATTGAAAGTGATTCAAAAATGGTTACCTTAGCCATCAAGTAATTCAAATTGTTCCTTGGCATATCAAAAATAGATTGTTTAGCTTTCTTACTCTTTTGCAATTAATGAATTTCATGATGTCCTATATGTTTAGATAGGGAAGTTGTTACGCAGATAAGTTGGGTACTTTAGGCCTGTCTATCAATGATTTTATTTGGTGGTCTTCCACACATGCTTAGATTAGTGAAGATTTAGTTAAGAATAGACTAGGTCTTCTATGTTATAGATTGTCTTAACATTTTAAGGGTTTGGTTTGCCCCCCCTCTTTTTTTTGATCCTACTTTTCATTCTAATACATCTATGGTGTGTCCTCCATAGGCCGTCAATTTATAAAAAAATGTCATTTATCCTAAAATATATTTTAATTCATGTAAGTTTATTTTTAATGATTTTTATATTCTCATGAAAGAAAGTTTTAATAGATGACACTTTTGAGAATGTTGTATTATTTATGAAACCTAGAATAATAATTGATACAACTAAATTTTTGAATTTAGGTATTTTTGTTTATAATTGAGATATGAGAGAGTATTGAAATTAAGTAAAAATTTTTTTTTTTATTAAGAGTGAAAAATTAAAACATAGGTAATCATATCCATTTGGTAAATGGATATATTGAATGACTGATAAACAAAATCTAATATGAATTCTTACTAATTTCCCTTAAAAAAATGAACTCTTACTAATTGGTTAATTTTTTAGGAATATATTAATTATTTATAGTGTTTTTATCTTTTAGGCTTAATTGTACTTTTGTTAAATATTTTATCACTTTCACAAAAATAATCATCTCTTTATAAAATTTAACATTTTTTATCTCAATAAATAATGATTTATTGTTTCAATTTTAAATATGAAGATAAAATACCACATAACGTCGAAATTATGGATGAAAAGAAACAAAAACAATGATATTTAAAAAATTTGTTAATATGTAAAACCTGTTAAATAATTTTAAATAAAATGCATCCCGTCTTTGCACGAGGCGTTACCCTAGTTACATTACATTGTTGAGTTTGAATTCAGAATTAAACGAAAATATACACAAATCATCTCATTCAAACGTTTTTTGGTATATAAGATTTTAGTGTTTTTTTTATTCGAGAGTTTTAATCATTTATTTTTTATAAGTTG
>Ga0228710_1000286_pt1 | contig 56615 bp, 27 predicted proteins | sample MedpolnodulmetaG_FD_177995 | JGI IMG/M metagenome (GOLD analysis project Ga0228710, IMG submission 177995) | Root nodule microbial communities from Medicago polymorpha collected in Santa Monica, California, United States - pink nodules | ecosystem: Host-associated > Plants > Roots > Nodule... | reverse complement strand
TTTTCTCTCTTTTTTTTTTTTTTTTTTTTAATAATTTTTTTTTTTTTTTTTTTTTTTTTTTTTTTTTTTTTTATATATATATATTTTAGGCTTCTTGGATATGAAGGTGTAGAAGTTATAAACCCAGATGGTGGTAAAGATGATGTAGATGATGAAGTTCAGAGAGGAAGATGGAAACCTGAGGTGCTTAATTTTGTTTTTATTCTTTTCAACTCATTCATTGTTAAAGATAAGGAAAATTGCTAAGATATGTTGAGAAAATAGGATATGCACTGCCAATGTAAAAGAATTTTACACTATCATCCAATAACAACCGTGCATTTCACGAAATCACCTGACTACACCCTAGTTAGTTCCACTTTAATGGTATGACATGAAGAAATAACAATAGAGTATGTGGTAGTTATCTTAAAATGACATCCATCGTCGGTATAAACTAGTTTTATACTTGCATCTAGTAAGAATAGAGTATGTGGTAGTTATTTTAGAAAGATCTCCATCGTTAGTATAAACTAGTTTTACACTGACATCCAGTAAGAATAGACAATAGAGTATGTAGTTATTTTTTAAAAAACAGTTACAAAAATAGGCCCATGGCAATACTAGTTTTCCCACTGGATGGCGGTGCAAAACTATTTTACACTGTTAGTGCATAGCCATTGAACTCTTTATTGCATGTCATTTTTTTCGTTGGTGTGACCCTTACTCATATACATGCTTGTAGTCTGAAAATAATTATCCCTTTTTCTCTTTTTGGGTTTTATATATACAGGAAAGAGATGGTTACTGGAAGATGATGCAGAATTATATTGGTGCAGATGTAACGTCACTGGTGACGCTGCCGGTTATTATATTTGAACCAATGACTATGCTTCAGAAAATGGCCGAGGTCTGCTAGGTTTTAAGTTTTTCTGTTGTTAATGATTTGTTAATTTGTATTGTTAGTTGACTGACATTGTAACATTAAATTTGTTTGAACTAGTTGATGGAGTACTCCCACTTGTTAGATCAAGCAGATCAATCAGAGGATCCATACATGCAGTTGGTGTATGCATGTGAGTTATTTTTCTCCCTTGTTTTTATCATATAATTTTCTTTTCTAGTTGAATTGAAAAGTCATCTTAGAGACATAGTTTTAAGTATAAACGATTAACAAATAAGAAGCATATGAATCATCTGAACTAGTTTTGTTGAAGTATTTGGATGACCAGGCTCATTTATCTTCAACTGATGCTTTTTGTAATGGTTTTTATTTTTCTTATTGCATTGAAGTAACTGTAAATATCAGGCGTTTGTTTCTTATTACTATTTCTTCACTATTTAATTTAAATTACATAATGATGATTGCAGCATCGTGGGCTATATCTGTGTACTTTGCATACCAACGAACTTGGAAACCTTTTAATCCTATCCTTGGAGAGACTTATGAATTGACTAACCATAATGGAATTACATTTCTTGCGGAACAGGTATCTTTTCAATCTCTCTGTTTGTGTGTGTATGTGTGTCTTGTTCAATTTGACAACCAATCTTTTTGTTTAATACAAAATTAAGTAATATGGCCATAGACTCGTGTTATATTATATGGATGGCAAGGTATATTCGAAATATATTTAATTTAGACATTTGTAGGTACATAATCTAGCAATACGCACACATATATTGAGTTAACTTAATATCTATATTTAAATAAAGCGGTGCTGGTGTGATGAAATATAAAATTATTTTGAATTTTGTAGACTTGAGTGATCTACTTCATGATAATTGTTAATTCAATGGTTGGATTGATAACATTCATCATTTATAAAAAAATGTTATCAAGAGATGAAAATATCCATGTGTGATACATATGCTAGCCGTTGGAAGAAATATTAACTTCTTTTGCTTTCTAATTTTGTTTTGTCAAAACAAACTGATATTATTTCCTTTCTTTTTTTATCTCTGTATATCAAAAGGTTATTTTGAATTTCAGGTTAGTCATCATCCCCCAATGAGTGCTGGGCATGCCGAGAATGAACATTTTACATATGACGTGACTTCAAAGTTAAAAACTAAGTTTTTGGGGAATTCTGTTGATGTGTACCCTGTTGGAAGGTGATAATATATTGCATTTGTTTAGTAGATTTTCTTTGTTATATTGTTTTTCTCCTATTGTTACCAATACTATTTGTATTCTTTCAAGTTCACACACTTATTGCTGCTTTCACCCGTCACACCCTAATTGAAACAATTTCCATCTCATCTCTGATCTAGTCTCTTTAGTGTTTTAAAGCAGAGGAGACAAATATAGTATGTGTTTGGATTAGCTTTTGCACTACAAATATCACGTCCCGAGGCAAGCTGGATGTGGAAATCGTGAAGCTATAAAAGCAAGCTTTTGTGTAAACGTGAAAATTCACCGTGATTGTATATAAACCACCGCTAAACCAAACGAGCACATAGTTATATTTGATAACCACACAGTGTTTTAAAGCAGAGGAGACACATATAGTGATATTTGATAACTACATGACATGTGTGTTTCAATATAATTATAATGCTTTCTTAAGTTCTCCATAAAAGGTCGCCAAATGCCCACATAGATTTTAGGGTCTTGAAGAGCTGTTGTATGAGATTCAATCTTAAAGTTATTCATGGTTATATTATATATATGATTAATTAATAGTAATACTTGATTTAACTCTTTCTGTTATCATTTGATAAGCTTGTTGCTGTTTCCTATTTAAGGAGTAATAATTTTTTTTGTGGATTTTTGTTTGCAGAACGCGTGTGACCCTTAAGAAGCATGGTGTAGTCTTGGATCTGGTGCCACCTCCTACAAAGGTTAATAACCTGATTTTTGGCCGGACTTGGATTGATTCACCTGGGGAAATGATAATGACAAATTTGACAACTGGAGACAAAGCCGTACTCTACTTTCAACAATGTGGATGGTTTGGGTCAGTAACATTTCCAGTTCGAATTTTTGTTTTAAAAAAAATATACATTTGTTTATACCTTTTCTTTATTAGGATTTAGGTTTCATCCTTTGAGCAGTTTGTTAGTATATCAATTGACTTGATGTATATTGAAATGAAAATTATTATTCTTGTTTCACCTGATATTTTGATTTGACGACAATTGAGTGGCTCTGAACTTTGTTCCCCTTCATTTATGATGCCTATGTTTTACCTTCATCTTTCCCCATTGGTTGTTTAGGTATCTTACTAAGTCTAATATCAGTATCACTTATCTACAGCCTTTAATTAAGCTCTACCTGTTTCCTCATCTTATGTAGTGCTGGTCGCTACGAAGTGGATGGTTATGTTTACAATTCTTCTGAAGAGCCCAAAATTTTGATGACTGGGAAGTGGAATCAGTCAATGAATTATCAACCTTGTGATTCAGAAGGAGAGCCTCTTCCTAACACAGAATTGAAAGAGGTGATATTTTCTTCATTAATCTTCAAATTGATCTTGAGAGTTATATGCAATCAAAGTTCACAGTAACTTAGCTTTAACGCAAAGCATCTTTCCATTTATTCGGTCTTGCTCTTTAATGACAAAATCATTGCCCATCTAGTCATGCTGGGTAGGTTAAGTTGTAGAGAGTGACGTTTTTTTGCCATAGCCTCTTTCCAGTTATGGAATTTTCACAAGACGATAATACATGGTGACTGATTTGAATGTCCTCCATCCATCAGCCCCGTGGTCCCTGCTCAGCCACCACGACCTTTACAAGAAGAAAAGAACAAACTTCATCTTTTCTTCCACCTTCCCAGCAAGCATGGGAGTGAGGACACCTCTACAATTTTTCAAATATTTCTACTTAATTAGTTTATATGTAGAGTTTGATTTTCACACAATGTCACAACCAATCAAATATATGACTTCAGAAGTAGTTACAATTAAAGTAATTTTTTTTAACAATTTGACGACTATGATTGATTGACAGTGTAAAACTCTTTACAATGACACTAAATAAATTTTAAGCCATTACCTTTATTCTAGTATATCAAATCAAACAATTTTTTCTGGGTAATGTATTACTTTGCTCTTATCATTTTAAGACAACTGAATTTCTGCTCGTGATTTTGAACTTGTCTTTGAAACAATAATCGTTTAGATAAACTTCATGATGTGATGGAAGAAGACAAGGATGTAATTAGGCATCTTTTGGCCATATCTTGCTTACATGCACACGCTCTTATGATCCAAATTTAGCATTCTTTGAAAATCTTCAATTTGAAGTTATAGCCATTATAATCAAGAATTTGACATGCTATGTGATAAACAAAAAAAGTAACCTCACTCTTATACTTTGCCGATATATTGATTGGTAACGACATTAATACCTCAAAGTTCCTTATCATTGTCATTGGCATTTCAGCAGTGGTTTTGTCATGCAGGTTTGGCATATTGCTGATGTTCCACCAAATGATAAATTCCAGTACACACATTTTGCTCATAAATTGAACAGCTTTGACACTGCCCCTAGAAAGTTGCTGGCATCAGACTCCCGTCTACGCCCAGATAGATATGCACTAGAGATGGGTGATCTGTCAAAATCCGGGACAGAAAAGAGCAGGTTCATTTCTTTTGTTCCCTTTCTGTCTCCCTGTGCCCAAAAATATATATTTGAGCATTGTTTAAGCGATGTTTATATAAAATTTTGTAACAGTTTAACATGTTCAATGTTGCATTCTATGACTATTCTGTTTGTTGAAATAACTTGGCTGAGGTGGGTTGTAGCTCCTTTCCTTCTAGATGGGTTGGGGTTCTGTTAGGGCCTGTATTTCAGAAGATGATCCTATGCTCTGATCAGTAGAGGGAGAAGCCTAGAGTATGGATGGTTAAATTCGAGAGAGAAGAAAGGTGTGACTAGACAGGCTGTTATCATTCTGTTATACTGTTATCATTCTATTAGGGGATACGGAAGTACTCGTGTGAGAGTGATAGTAGTAAATTTGCACAGCAACTGTCTAAACCCATTATGTGGGTATTCTATGATAGGAGGAAGCAGTTGAGAATGCTGACATGGCAGGGAGTGATGGAGCATATGGATTGTGTGATGTGTTATGTTATATAGGAACTTGGAGGAGAGTGAGGGGTATCTTGGAGAGTATGAGTTTGTTACCAACAGTGGCATCTTGCCTTTTGTTTTTCCTTTGTTGATCTAATTTCCTTGTAAATTGCTACCATGTGAATCAGGTTCCTAACAGAGAGTTGTTATAGGAGGGTGGAAATAGAGGAGTGGGAGAACTTCCTATTTTGAACTGTGTGGCATAAGACAATCATTCTGTGAGGAACCCTGGCTCTGGACCAGTTTATAAGTTACTTCTGATTGAAGAATACCATACTATTTCATTCTGTCATTTGGAATGCTATTTTTGGGATTCTGTTTTCTTTCTGTTTCAGTATCCTAGCAGGTTTAGTTTTGGATGATCAAATTGGTAGAGTCATGTAACCTGTTACCTTCTGTATTGATCTCTTTTCCCCCTTGACATTGGCCTCTGTCTCACTGTCAACCACCTCCCTTAAATAGAAAATGGATTTGAGATTCACCAGAGAGATGCTGTGAGATTGCTGTGTTAATTTTGTTTTCTTCTTCTTTTCAGTTTGGAGGAGAGGCAGCGTGCTGAAAAGAGAGCCAGGGAAGAAAAGGGGCAAAAATTCGCACCAAAATGGTTTGAGTTGACCGAAGAAGTGACATTGACTCCTTGGGGTGATTTGGAAATCTACCAATATAATGGTAAATATGCGGAATATCGGGCTGCTGCAGATAACTCTGGCAGTGTTGATAATGTTGATGTTAAATCAATTGAGTTCAATCCATGGCAGTTTGCTGACTTGGCCACGGAATGAAGTATTTTCGATGTACTTTTATTTTTAGATGCTGCATTGAACTTTTTACTGATGCATTGGAAGAAATCTAACTTTTGTCCTGTGTACATTGTATCTACTATTCACTTTCTGCCTATCTTAGTATTTTGATTGTGATAAGGAATATGTTGCATTGCCAGTGCCTGTACTGGTTCCCTTGAAATTGTATATATCCTGTGCTGTTTTTCAACAAGTGAAAACATTGTTTTTAGATCATATATTTTTGCCTAGTGATTTTTTTCTTGGTGTTGCAACATGCAAGATTGTGAAGGATCCTCTTAATAGTTTGTTCGATGCAAAAGAGAGGGTAATCAACGACCCTTGGTTTACCTAAATATGCAATTGAAAAAGATTTGTGTTTGGCTAAAAGATGTTCCACATTGGTGTTACAATCCTTATATCCTTTGTATATATGACATGTCGCATTGGATTTTCTGAATATATGAGGATTTCTGTTAACTAGGTAATGCTTTTCAAGTCAAAATTGTGGATCATTTTGGTACCTAGAGTATATAATGGATCAACACTTGAAAATGGTTCAAAATTTTAACAACAAAACTCATGCTACTTATTGGTAGTAGCAGTTTACAGTCTTTCCTCAATTCAGCGAGAGACAGTGACTTGATACCTCTGATTGGCATCGGTTTGAAGAAAAAAAGAGGAAAATCAAAGACTTAAAATTCAGCTCGTACTTGTTTTCGTCAAACTAAGCACCAATCATGTCATCATCTCACTCATTAAAACAAGGATAATTGCGAGCTTATATTTTCAACAGCAACACTAATTGCGTTGATATTTGAAGTGATTTCAATCGCTGGTTCAATGCACCCTCTTAAACTTTGTTTGAGAGTTTGGAAGGGAAGGGAAGAAAAAGCTTTCTTGCTATGAGAAATAAAGAGGAAAATTGAGAATCTTTTTTACATTTTTTGAAAGAATATTTTTTTAAAGAACCGTAAATTTTGAAAGAGTTTTTATAGATGTTTATTTTTAATATATTTTTAATTTTAAAAATATTATTAATATCATAAATTATATTCAAAAAATCTATACAAACCCTCACAAACCTCCCAAAATCCTCCTCCAATACAATTTTTTAATTCCCTCAAATGAAGAGAGTTTTATATTTTGAAATAGCGCCCCAAAGCCCCTTCTCACAATGTCCTCTCTTCCTTCCACTTACTTTTTTTTTCTTTCTTCAAACCGAACCATCCCTTCCCTTTCAAACTCGCAAACAAAATCTTAAAATCCACTTACAAATATGAAGTGTTGTAGATTTCTCTATTGTCAAAGCGGAAAAGTGGCGCGGCGCGGCCACCCCAAAAATTATGCGCCCGCTATTTCATGACGCGGACACAAACTAAAAATTATGTTATTAATAAAGGACTAATAAAATATGGAAAAAATATTTAGTATTAGTATAAATGAAAAATTAAAGATTATTAATTGTTTTTAATATTAAATACTATTATACTTAAATACTTTTAATGTTAAAATACCTTAAATAATATACTTAAATACCATAATGCTAAAAAAATATAATACTAAAATACCTTAAATAATGTACTGAAGAAACAAATAATTGTATATACTTATTAATTTAAAAACTATATGTCATACTATATTTTTTTGATAAAGACAAAAATAATATATCACGCCATAATTTAAAAACAATATACTATACTATGTATTATTTATTATTCCTTTAAAAAAATACTATTACTATTAATTTAGTAAATCAAATTATTATTATGATTATTATTTTTTTTGAAGGAAGGAATAATTATGATTATTATATGAGTGTGACTTTTTTAAATCACATTAGCAATTAATTATTAATATTTATTGAAAAATATTATGAAAAACAACTCATATACCTACAAAACTACTTTACTACATATAATAATAATAATCTAAGGAAAAAGAACTGTGTAACAAAAAAAAAAAATTGAATTCAAAGCACTAAGCTGTCTGTGTCCCACTTTATTAGAAAGAAAATAGAGCTGTATTCCACCACAAAACCAAAACAAGATCTATCGTTAGATGTTAATTCTCTTTCTCTTTCCTCTTCCTCTCCGACAGATCTAACCGGAAACAACCATCGAAAACTAAAACACAATCGTTTTATGCTCCGACTCGGAAAAGCGGGCGCTTTGACCCGCTATCGGCCCGCTCCGCTCCACGGTTTTGCGGCCACGAAACCCGCTTTCCCCTAATGCGCTACCCATTTTTGGCCGCTCGGCGTCGGGAGCAGCCGCTATTAACAACAGAGGTAGATTTGTTGTAAAGAACTTGTGTGTTTCAATAAAAACTTGTGGTTATATATATATATAAGTCATAACTACATAAATTTCAATCTAAAAATTACTATTTTTGGATGCTTAAAAATGCTCCAAGAGCGTAATTATCGACGAGTGTTTTTGCCAATTTTGATCCTTGCGTGACACCAAATGTTAAAGAGGCATGGATATTTTCTGAATAGTTGGTATCCTTGCTTTGCCATGATGCGAAACTCAACTACGGTATCTTTGGTCAATTTTTATTTTTCTTCTCAAACACTTTTTAAACAAAATAACTATAAAATAACTTTTTTTTTGTTGAAGGAAACTATAAAATAACTTAACATTTCAGTCACTATTAAAATTAGGCTTAATTAATGATTTGGTCCCTTAAATTATTTGTTGGTTACATTTTGGTCCCTTAAGTTAGTACGTGTTAGCCAAATAAATCTTCACCGTCAGTCTTTTGCCAAAATGTTAAATAGGCACATGCGAACGGTGACATGACAATTTGCAATGTGTATCCACCTTAGACATTGGCTTAACGGTTTTGACGGTGAAGATTTATTTGGTTGACGGAAGATGACTTAAAGGGACCAAATTATAACGTTAATAACTTATGGGACTAAAATGTAACTAACAAATAACTTAAAGACTACATCATTAATTAAGCCTTAAAATTATTACCATTGCACTTCTCTTTCATTTTGTTTTTTTTTTACCATTGCATTTAATGAGTTAAGACCGTTAAACTATTTTGCTGATAAAATAACTTTTCTTTTGTTACAAAAGTTAGTTTTAACTATTTTATCAAGTGTCTTAAGGACAATTGTTAGCATTTCTCTTTAATTTTTCATTCACATTTGTTCTATATTTGAACTATTTATTTTACCTCTTTTTAATTGTTTCTTTTATACATTTCATTTGCAAAATGAACCTCAATCACCATGATTTTTGGTTCAATTTCATGCAAATTTTTGGCAATTCTCCATGTATCCCAAATCAACAAAATACACTATCCTTTGAAAATGCATCAAATATCCCAAAATCAAATAATAACTCAAATTTTCAAAATTTCATTTCTAAAAAGTTTTAACTATTTAATTACATGATCATTTAACGTTGAAGTTGAATGTCTAAAAAATATTTACGACACCAAACATGATTTCTTAATCTATGTTAAAAAAACAACACCCGTTAAAAATCCAAATTATCGGTCATAATTGAGATGCAGTCAAGGTGGTATGTGGTCGAATAACGAATGAAGACAGACCATGATGATCATGGAGTCTAGTCTAGATTGAACAAACCATGTTGAAATTGAAGGTTGACCATAGGTCACAACAAGATTTTGTGATCTGTCACCGTTCTCTTTGACTCTTGTTAATGCCTTCTCCACCAACTACATTAGATAATGGAATCAAATCAAATATATATTATCTCAAACCAAATCAAATGATTAAGGAGAATGCTAACCAGTGCCCTAAACTTACGGTTAAACATCTAAAACAAGTAAGTTTTAATGAAAAAGATGTGTAAACATTACTTCATCAAAAGTAACATCTTATGTTTCTAAGGCAAAATTTCTATTTATAGGTTTCTTAACCATTGTCCTAAGAACATTGGTTAGCAAGACCCAATGATTAATTATCTTAATAAAAAAATGAAAGGTTCATTGTTAAAAAAAATAAATATGAAAGGTTAAAAAAAAATTAGTTTAATAATTTTTTTTATCAAACTTTATTTACAGATCAAACTCTAAAGTATTTGGCTAACAAATACCCTAAATTAAATGTATTGTTTAAAAAACCCAAAAAAAAGAAAGTTTACCTTAAAAAAATATGTCAAACATATGTAAAAGTCACAATTTTCAAAGTAAAAATTACTAATTTTAGATAGTTAAACAATACTCCATTTTAACAACACTTTTAGTATTTTTCAACTCTAAATTACCATAATTTCTTTCATGTGATACCCGGAGGGTTAACGAAAAAAATAAAAATAATATCTCACATCTTCTCCATCACAAACATTCACTCAATCATTTTTGTTAATTAAACCTCCTTTCTTTCTTCTTCCACTTCATACTAATCAGTAATCACCTCTTCAAGATCTTCAAATCACTGAACCCTAGGCTTTCATAGATGGATCACACCTTTGGATTTATGGATAACCCTTTTCTTCAACCAGCTCCACCCAATGCTACAGAAGAAGAAGATTCACCTTTAGATGAAATTGATTTCTCTTCCACTGTTCTTCGTTATATAAACCAAATGCTTATGGAAGAAGACATGGATATGAAACCATGTATGTTTCATGATTCATTGGCTTTACAAGCTGCTGAGAAATCATTCTATGAAGTCATTGGTGAGACTTACCCTTCTTCTGCACATAGCCCTGATGATAGTTTTAACAGTAATTTCAGTAGTAGTAATTCTGTTGAGGTTGAATCATATTTGAGTAATTTTGATGTTTCTGAGCATAATCCTTCTATATTGCAAACCCATTTTCCTGTTGATTTTGTTTTTCAAGCTAGTCCAATGAATGGTAGTAGTAATAGCAGTAGCGATTTCGGTGTAACCGGTGGTGGATTTCCTGATTCAAACTTGCTTAGTAAGAATGAGTCTGTATTGCAATTTGAGAGGGGTGTGGAGGAAGCTAATAAGTTTCTACCTAAAGTGAATCCATTGGTTATTGATTTGGAGAATAACCCTTTTGTCCCTTCTTTAAGAAGGGAGGTTCAGGAGGTAGTGGCTGTGAGGGAGAGCGATGAAAGGGAACGTTTTTCAGCTGAGTCGAGGGGGAGGAAGAATCACGAGCGGGGAGATGAATTGGGTTTACAAGATGAGAGAAGTAACAAGCAGTCAGCTGTTTATACTGATGATGACAGTGAGCTATCGGAGCTGTTTGATAAGGTGCTGCTTGGAACGGGGTGCAGAAAGGAAGAGAAGGCTAATGGGTCGGATACGAGCGTGCAGCAGAAAGAAGAAGCAAATAATTCTGGTGGTGGAAAAAGCCGTGGTAAGAAACAAGGCAACAAGAAGGGTGTTGTGGATTTGAGGACAATGTTGGTTCTGTGTGCACAATATGTTTCTTCCGATGATCGTGCAAATGCTAATGAGTTATTGAGGCAGATAAGGCAATATTCTTCTCCTTTGGGTGATGGATCTCAGAGGCTGGCACATTGCTTTGCGAATGCTCTTGAAGCACGGATGGCTGGCACTGGCACTCAGATTTATACTGCTTTATACTCCAAAAGAAACTCTGCTGCCGACATGGTGAAAGCGTACCAAATGTATATTTCAGCCTGTCCATTCAAGAAGCTTGCAATCATTTTCGCAAACCATACAATTCTGAATCTAGCAAAGGAAGTAGAAACTCTCCACATTGTAGATTTTGGCATCCGTTACGGCTTTCAATGGCCTGCCCTTATTTATCGTTTATCAAAGCGACCTGGGGGGCCTCCTAAGCTGCGTTTGACAGGGATAGAACTCCCCCAACCTGGCTTCAGGCCTGCAGAGAGAGTCCAGGAGACAGGGCTTCGCCTGGCAAGGTATTGTGAACGTTTTAATGTTCCATTTGAGTTCAATGCTATTGCACAGAAATGGGAAACCATCAAAGTTGAGGACTTGAAGATAAAGAAAAATGAACTTCTTGTGGTGAATTCTGTTTGTCGGCTTAAAAATTTACTTGATGAGACAGTTGTGTTAAATAGTCCTAGGGATGCTGTTTTGAAATTAATTAGGGACGCAAATCCCAATATCTTTATACATACTACTGTCAATGGGAGCTACAATGCCCCATTCTTTGCGACACGGTTCAAGGAGGCTCTTTTCAATTACTCTACAATGTTTGATGTGCTGGACATCAATGTTGCTCGTGAAGATCAAACGAGGTTGATGTTTGAGAAAGAGTTCTGGGGGAGGGAAGTAATGAATATTATAGCTTGTGAAGGTTCTCAGAGGGTTGAGAGGCCAGAGACATACAGGAAATGGCAGGTTCGGAATACAAGGGCTGGATTTAGGCAACTGCCCTTGGATAAACATCTCATTAACAAGTTAAGATGCAAGTTGAAAGATGTGTATCATAGTGATTTCATGCTTGTTGAAGATGGAAACTGCATGCTGCAAGGATGGAAGGGCCGAATAATTTACGCTTCCTCCTGTTGGGTACCTGCATAGGACTTGGCAATGATCTGCTCAAGGAATCTGCATAGGACTATGGGTGACATGCTGACCCCTGCCAATGGAATGGTATAGAACAGTTCAGTTTCAGTAGCCATAATATTTTTATTTGGTTAAGTTTGTGTATGATGTAACTAATGCTATGTAAATGATGGATTTAGATGCATATTAGCTGAACTTTTCTTTTGTTGGATAGTCGCTCATAAGTGTGCAGCAGAATCGCGAGTACTCCCTCCGTCTCACGATAAGTGTCCTCTTTATTAGTTTTTTGTCTCAAATTATTTGTCCCTTTTACAATAGTAATACAACATTTATTATTCTTTTCCACTAACATACCATTATTTATTGCATTTCAATCATCTAATTACTCTACTAACTATAATTAATAATGATGTTTTAGTAAATTCAACAGATTTTACCATTAAAATCAACACTAATAATCATTTCCTTAATAACCGTGTAAAACTCAAAATGGACACCTATTGTGAGACGGAGGGAGTAATATTTAGGGTCTGAAATTGAGCTACCAATACCATGATATGTTTTCTACCAAGTATAGGTTAAGCGTGAGTTTTCTTTTCTAAAAGGTGTTTGAGTTGGTGTAGTGAAATCAATTCCAATGCAGCACCGACACTTCTGATCGAAGGTGTATCCAATGTTCGACACGTGTTAGTGTCTGACATGACACGGACCCATGTAATTATGTTGAATTATGTTATTTTCTCAAATGATTATTGGTGTCGACGTAGTGCCCGTGTGTGTCTAGCATCAATGTCTTTGTGCTTCATTCCATCAACCCAAAATCTATTTCAGGTGAAGCCAGTGTTTCTAGCTTTTCACGGTGATTGCAAATTGATTATTGTAAGCTGTGTAATATATTGTTTGGTGAGACAATTATTGTTGGATAACAGTTACATACCCTTTTTTGTGCTTCATAAGTGTCATCAATAACTTCTACCATTTTTGTGCTTCTGTACGGTTGGCATCCCCTATTCACCAACTTTCGTCCCTTCTTTATGCAAAATCTTCCATCTAGTAACCTATAATTAAATATCAGAATTTATATCACGGACTTTAAATTACCAGCATGATACATATTTGACTCTTTGAAGTTCTTCATTTTGCAACTAGCTGTTATTGAAGAGGTGCAGACAGTAACTTCTTTAGAGGTCCAAGTTAAACTTGAAAACTGCTCTGTTCATATTTTCTTTCATCTGATAGTTTGAAATAATTTCTTTGGATCGGACTGAACTGCAAACTCCCATATCCCACGACTTGTTTAAGCTGTCTGAATCTTTTATTACTCTTACCAACCATATTTAACAAATGGTTTCAAAGTTTATAATTACTAAATATACTTTTAAAAAAAAAAATATCACCTTAATTCTCAAAGATGGGAAGCCTTGACGCAACGGTAAAGTTGTTGTCATGTGACGAGTTCAAGTCATGTAAACAATCTCTTATGTAAAAATAAGGTAAGATTGCGTACAATACACCAAATATGGTAGGACTCCTTCTTGAATCATGTGTATGCGGAAACTTTAATATACCAAACTACTTCTTTTTTTCCTTCTTTTCTCAAAGATGGTGAAATTTGTTTCTAAATAGTGTTTACAAATACGTTATGGATTCAAAGAAAAGACAATTTACTTATTATTGGTAAAAGAAATAACTGTGTGCAAAACCATTTAATTTGTCAGGGTATCTAGATGTTCCCTTCAAATAAATCTAAAAAATATTGGAGACTTGTGTCACTCTTTGACAACGTGAAGAAAGTAATTGAGCTTGGGAAACAAGTTACACTAACCGTAAAAGCCATCACACTCTACATTGTTTGTCCAAAACGTCTAAATTCACCTGACCAAGACTACAATTTTCATTTGTATTATTATATTATGTCTATGTATCGGTCAAAAAGTTTAGTATCTCTATGTATTGTCCACCAATGTTTTATCATTTTCTTTTGGTAATAGTGCCAGCATGAGGCTTCTTCGTAGTTTCGTGTATTATCCATCCTAAATATGACTTTGCATTATTATATGCTTTAGTCAAAGAGCCTATGTTCTTTAGTCAAAGTGGCTGCTTGTCTATAAAATATAAGTAACACATCACAACCTGAGTGAGCATCTCTATGTTGCATCTCCAAACTTCAATCCAACCTTTCTCTTGAATCTAGCAACAATTCAGGTCAGTTCATTTCATATCTTATTTATATGAAACCATTTCATATTACTTTATGTTCATGCTTTGTTTTTCATTAGTTTTTCCTCAACAATAGTGATTTGAATGTCAAATACAGGAAAAGAGAACTATGGATCCAAACTTTCCTCAAGCTAGTGATTTCACTAACCACTTTGGTCAAGAAGGGAGTATAGTGGTCTCTGAGTTTGATCCAAATCAATATGATAGCTTCCTTGATGCTGATCCAAATGAATATGATAGCTTCCTTGATGCTGATCCAAATCAATATGATAGCTTTCTTGGTGTTGATCCACTTGGTTTTGCAGCCACCACCTTCCCTATAGAAGGTTACATGGCCTCGGCGACAGATCCTTCCCTGGAAGACACTGATTTTTCAGATACCGGTAAGTTCATAAACCAAATCCTGATGGAAGAAAATGTTGACCAGAGACCGTTCTATGACCCACTTAGCTTACAAATGACAGAAAAATCATTCTATGATGCTCTTTTACACACAAATAAACCTCTTTCCCCTAATCAACACCCCTTAGATATTCATAACTCTGATGGCACAACCAGCAGCAACAGCAATAGCAATAGCAGCGTCGAGGATTCTCGAGAGTTAAAACCCCTTTCACCTGATACCCCGGTTTCGGATCATGTTAATCATGTTTTTCAGTTTAATTCCCCTGCTATATCTCAACCTCATTCGGGTGTTAGTAATGGACTCAGAGATTTGGATTCTTCTATTACGCAGATGGCACAAAACATTTTCAGTGATGTAGATTCTGTTTCCCTATTCAAGAAAAGTTTAGAAGAAGCCAACAAATTTCTTCCTCCGCAGCCTCAACTCTTGACTGGTTTTGAGTCATCCAATTTGGATATGGCTAGGGAGGAAGAGGATCCGTTTGTGTTGAAGGGTAGAAAGAATCACAAGCGCGAAGAAAGTTTTAGTCAAGAACAAGAAGAAGAAGCTTGGAGAAGTAGCAAGCAATCAGCTATTAGTGCTGTTGATGAGGATGAGTTATCAGAGATGTTTGATAAGGTTTTGCTTAATGTGGAACATTTGCCACTATGCAATGAAAATGATTGCTTGCAGAATGGACAAGTGAAAACGGAGGAGTCACCTCCATCAAATGGAGGGAAGACTCGTCGTAAGAAACAAGGCAAGAATGAAACAATAGATTTGAGGAATCTTCTGCTTATGTGTTCACAATCTGTATATGCCAATGACAACAGGAATGCTAATGAGCTACTGAAGCAGATTAGGCAACATTCTTCACCCTCTGGGGATGGACCACAGAGGTTGGCTCATTACTTTGCCAATGGCCTTGAGGCACGCCTTGTCGGTGATGGTACTGGAGCACAAACATTCCATTCCTCTCCGAACACCAAGAGGATCTCTACTGCTGAGTTTTTGAAAGCATATCAAGTTCATCTATCTACTAGTCCTTTCAAAAAGTTTGCATACTTCTTTGCAAATAAAATGATTATGAAAGCTTCTGCAAATGCTGAAACCCTCCATATCATTGATTTTGGTATCCTATATGGTTTTCAGTGGCCAATACTTATAAAGTTTTTATCAGATAGAGAAGGTGGACCTCCAAACCTGAAGATCACCGGGATAGAGTTCCCTTTACCTGGTTTTCGTCCAATGGAAAGAATCGAAGAAACTGGTCGTCGTCTTGCCGACTATTGCAAGCGCTTCCATGTACCCTTTGAGTTTAATGCCATACCATCGCGTTATTGGGAAACAATTCGAGTTGAGGATCTTAAAATCAAGAGCAATGAGGTTGTTGTTGTGAACTCTTTGATGAGATTTAAGAATTTATTGGATGAAAGTATTGAAGCGAACAGTCCTAGAAACGCGGTTCTGCATTTAATCAGAGAGATAAATCCTGCTATTTTTGTTCAGTCAATTGTTAATGGATCATATAATTCACCATTCTTTGCTACACGGTTTAGGGAGGCTCTGTTTCATTTTTCTGCTCTTTATGATATGTTTGACACTGTCATACCACGCGAAAACAAATACAGGATGCTGATGGAGAGGGAAAGTATCGGTAGAGAAGCTATGAACGTTGTAGCTTGTGAAGGTTTAGAGAGAGTTGAGAGGCCTGAGACATATAAACAGTGGCAGGTTAGGAATACAAGAGCTGGTTTCAAGCAGCTTCCATTGAATTCGGAATTAATGGACAAATTTAGGACAAAGTTACAGCAATGTTACCACAAAGACTTTGTTTTTGATGTAGACAACAATTGGATGCTTCAAGGTTGGAAAGGACGCATTTTATATGCTTCCACGTGTTGGGTGCCAGCATAATCAACTCACATCACAATACCAGACTTATAGTGTGAGTGTGATTATAAGAATCAGTTGTAGCATTTTACTCAATACTTTACCTTTGTTAAAGTTTTGAGTTGTAGCAGTGGTAGTAATACTAGGAGGATGTTACTTGAGATACTATTTCAGCATGTATGTTGTATGGTTAGCTTATTTTGGTATCTCTTTAGAAGCTTGTTTCTTTTATGTAACAAAAGCTTGTTTTTCTTAGTACCTTTGAGCTATTCACATAATTTTGATTGTTTTCTTGCCTGCCAATTATTCTGTTGGCTGTACTATATGCATTTGACATAAGGCAATGTCTTTCCCGGCCCTGCACACACAACACACTAGTAGGTAGCTCTCATCACACTCTCCTTGCAGTCCATAATTTTGTTTTCTTCCATAATAAATTGCAGTTACAAAGTGATGAACCCTAATTTAGTGTACTGTTGAGAGATATTTTAATATTATTTGTAGAGAAATTATAAGCTATTTATATAAATCATTTACTTGATTTGTAGTATATTATGTGGAAAAGAAACAAAAATGAGAAAAAGAATGCAAATTATTATTTTTTTTGTTTGTAACATGAGTGAAAACGGAAAAGAAAAACATAAGCAAAAATCAGAAAAACTAGAAACTAGTTCCTTAAACAGGACATGCCTAGAGCATTAGCCAACAACGTTGAGAATAGACTAGGTGAAGGTTCATGTATCACTATCAGCGAGTCCGAGCAATTTGATCCCAACTTAGCAAGAATATTTGCGCAAGCATTCCCTTTCCGAAGAGTATGATGAAGAGAAAAAATCCCAGTTCTTCATATAATTACCAATGATCTTGGACAGGTTGGCATACTTGTGAAAATGATCAATTCCTTTAGCAACCAATTGCACTTCTTGAAGTGAGTTTGAATAGAAAACTAGCCTCCTTAGCCCCACTTGCTAGCAAAGTTTAATATCCACCACAGGAAATTGAATTTCCACATGAAGCACATTGGACCAACCCACGCTTCCGTAGAAGCCAAATTGAAAACTGTCATCATTTTTTTGAATGAGGCCTCCAAAGTTTGCTTGTCAGAGGTTGGACAAAGCACTAGCATCAACATTCAGAATCGTGGCATCCTGATGAACACCACTCGGCCAACAGACTTCACGAGCTGGACAAGGCGAGAGTACAAATGCACTACAAAACGCCCGTTGAGCTATATGAAACTGGCAAAAACGGAGGCTATAATAGTATGTATGTCTCGTCGGCTGAGTGTGAGTGCCATCGAAAATGAACTTATTTCTTGTTACCCATATATTCCACATACTGAGGGAGGGGGCAGGAATACCAAAATCCTTGATTAACAAGGACAACATGCTTGACATATTATCACCACCACCAGAGTTTTAAAAGATTTTCATAATGCCACAACCTTGCCAAATATCGACAGCACGCTGACAAGACATCAAACAATGAAAAATGGTCTCAGTGTTCTCATCACAAAATGAGCAACACAGTGATTTAACTACAGCACGATGATTTAACTATCTGTGTATTCATAAATAAAATAAAATCAATAATTATAGTGTTCATTCGAAAAATAAAAACCCTAAAAAAAGATGAATATTTGGTCCAAAATTTGAGACACCTTTCTTCAACTCGAAGCACTCTAAAGTTTTCCACTGCACGGTTTCTATTTTATGGCGTGGTGGACAGGGAAAACAACACAGCGTGGGCTCTTTACAAAACTCCATATTATTTGGTTTGAGGAAATGAAAGTTACAATAGAGATGTGAAGGGTAATATGATAACCAATTCAGCATCTCATCTGAATCAAAGATTATGACATGCTGACCAAACTGTCTTTTTCTTGTGCTTAGCAGACTGATTATAGGCAGGTATACCTTAGAATCATTTCTATTAATTATATATTTATTTTCTGTATTGTTGAAATTGATTCATTCCATTTACTAAGATTGTGATTGCTTCATAGATTACCAATTACTGCCAGAAACATCTTCATTCAGTTTTGTTTGAGTCATTGAGAAGATAGAAACTGCAAAATGAAGTTTGTCTGAAGGAAAAAAGGGAAAGAAACTGGCAGGACTAATGGGAGAAAATACTCTAGATTGCTTTCAAAAAGTTGAAGGACCATAGGTATGTGTTTTGGTAGCGTCAAGGTCCATAGGTATGACCTCATTGCATTATGTCTGAATTATCAGTGTCAATTTATACAGGAACAAAGTTTATGATCAATTCTGAATCATTAGATACATTGCGTAGGTCGGGTTTCACTCCACGATTATTTTGTAATTTTCCTTTGTTTGTCCTTTGGATCAATTCGATTATATCCTCCATAAACACAAACATAATTACACTATTACATTATAAATTTTACTCAGGTTTGGGGTCAAGATTGAGATTGAAAAAAATGGCTTACCAAACATTTATGATTGGTGCCGGGACAAACTTACTCATCTCTTGAACACCAGTCACCACTAGAAATAATAACAGTGAATTCTTAAAATACCAGTAATACTAGAATCATGTATTTATCCAAATTTAACAAAAAACGAAACAGAATGAACACAATTTACAGTAGAAATCACATGGTCTAATCTAAAAATTGAAACTGTTGGAACTTTTGTAGTTCGGGAAAATGCTGGAACACACTTACAATAAAGAAAAGATAAAGGATGCACTTGTGAACACCAAAGGGTGTATTTCCACACAAACTTTTGGGTTTGATTCGCCCCCACCAATATTTATATATTGGATGCAAATAGAATGACCACTGAATCTCCTTCAGAATGCTTTGACAACACATACCAAGCTTATCTCTTAATAGTAGTTTACGGAATTATGTTTCTTACATTTCACTCATGCATTAGCATTAGAGAAGGGAAGAGTGATTTAGAGTGAGAAAATGGCTGTGTAATTTTCTTAATTAGTGCACTTTATGAGGTGTAAGGACCATGTATTTATAATACAAGACACATCGTTTAACACATGAAAAGTAACCTTTAACCCAGGGTAACAATCATATATGATCAGATTTTTGAAACAAGAGTTGCGTTTGTTCACTTTCAGACAAATAATGATCATGAAGCAACACATCTTAATTAAATATATGAAGAGATACAATCATTGGGACTCAAAGACATGAGAAAACCGGTTCTGCACAAGATTCTTCATGGCAAACAAGCACCTAGCACTCTTATGGTCACCTAGTGCTGCAGGCTGCACGTAGGCAGGGCGCATAGTGCCCCATGTGCCGAACCAGGGCGCCTAGAACCCACTGTCAAGCGCTCAGCGCTGTACTTTTCTCATTTTCTTGTGTTTTTGCATCGTATACTTGATCTTGGGTCTTTCAATGAGTCTCATATGATTGTGTTATTTTGAAAATCACTCGCATGTACCTTTAGAATTAGGACCAGGACAAACCTAACTTATCCCTTGAACACCACTAATGATGATGAATCAAAAAAGACCATTAAGACTAGAATCAAAGGCATGTGTTAATCCTAATTCAACCAAAATCAAATACAGTGAACACAATATACAGTAGAAATCACATGGATCTAAGCTAAAAATCTAGTTACACATGGTGAAATCTAATTACACATGCTGAAATCCAAGAATTGTTTCTCAACCTTCTATATTTTAACTAGATATAAGAGAGAAATCAAATCACAAATGTCGAAAAGTTAGAAAAAATGAGGACACGCATGTAAGTCTTGTACAAACATCAAACTCACACACTAAGTGTAGTAAGATACGAGTTGGTTATGCCGGCAAGCAACAAGTTGAAGCATATAAAATACGACCCTTCCAACCTTGAAGCATCCATTTGCTGTCTTCATCAAATACAAAATCTCTATGGTACCATTGCCTTAACTTAGTCCTAAATTTCTCCATTAATTGTGAGTCCAATGGAAGCTGCTTGAAACCAGCTCTTGTATTCCTAACCTGCCATTGTTTATATGTCTCAGGCCTCTCAACTCTTTCTAAACCTTCACATGCTACAACATTCATAACTTCCCTACCCATAATTTCCCTCTCAAGCATCCTCCTCCATTCACTTCCCTTCGGTATGACGGCATCCAACATATCATAAATAGCAGAAAAATTAAACAGTGCCTCCCTAAACCTTGTAGCAAAGAAAGGTGAATTATATGATCCATTAATAATAGACAGAGCGAAAACATCCGGATTTATCTTCCTAATCAAATGCAGAACCATGTTTCTAGGACTATTAACTTCAATACTCTCATCTAGTAAATTCTTAAACCTCCCCACACAGTTCACAGCAACTACCTCGTTGCTCTTGATTTTAAGATCTTTAACTCGAATTGTTTCCCATTTCCGCGACACTAGGGCATTGTACTCGAACGGAACATTGAAACGCTTGCAATAGTTAGCAAGTCGACGACCGGTCTCCTCGATTCCTTCTGTCGGGCGAAAGCCTGGTAAGGGGAACTCTATCCCAGTGATCCTCAATTTTGGCGGTCCACCTTCTCTATTTGTTAGAAACTTAATAAGCATTGGCCACTGAAAACCATAAAGGATACCAAAATCAATGATATGAAGGGTTTCAGCTTTTGCAGCAACTTTCATAATCATTTCATTTGCAAACAAAAATGCAAATTTCTTGAATGGAGGGCTAGTAAAATGAACTTGATATGCTTTCAAAAACTCAGCAGCAGTGATTCTCTTGGTGCTAGGCGAGGAATAGAATGTTTGCGCACCAGCTCTATCGCCTACAAGGCGAGCCTCAAGGCCATCGGCAAAGTAATGAGCCACCCTTTGTGATGCATCTCCAAAGGGTGAAGAATGTTGCCTAATCTGCTTTAAAAGATCATTTGCATTTCTATTGTCATTGGCATACATAGCTTGTGAACACATAAGCAGAAGATTCCTTAAATCTATCGTTTTGTTTTTGCTATCACGTTTCTTCGGACGAACCTTTCCTTCATTAGATGAAGGTGGTTGCTCATTCTGCAAAGGTTCACGGTCCACATTAAGCAAAGCTTTGTCAAACATTTCTGATAATTCATCCTCGTCAACAACACTAATAGCCGATTGCTTGTTACTTCTCCCTTCTTCTTCTTCTTCGCGCCCGTGATTCTTTCTACACTTCATCATATTGAAATTGGATGATTCTAAACCAGTCAAGAGTTGAGGCTGAGGAGGAAGAAACTTGTTGGCTTCTTCAAAACCTCTATTGAATTGAGAAACAGAATCTGCATTACTGAAAATGTTTTGTGCCAACAGATTGGTAGTAGAAGAATCCAAATTTATGAGTCCATCACTAACACTAGTTGAAGCAGAAACAGGAGTATCAGGGGAAAAGGGTTTCGACTCGCGAGAATCGTCGATGCTGCTGTTACTATTACTATTACTATTGCTACTGGTGCTGGCTGTGCCATTAGGGGAAAGAGCATCATAGAATGATTTTTCTGTGATTTGTAAGCTAAGTGGATCATAAAAAGGTTTCTGGTCAACGTTTTCTTCCATGAGGATTTGAGTTATGAACTTCATGGTTTCTGAAAAATCAGTGTCTTCCATTGAAGAATCTGTCACTGAAGCCATATAACCCTCTATAGGGTTCTCATATTGTTGAAACTCATCACAGTTTGGATCCATAGTTATTTTCTCTTTGTTGAGGAAAGATAAACTAAAAGAATAATAGTGTAATAGTAATAATAATAAGATATGAATTGAATTGAATATAACTGACCATGAATTATTGGTGGTTTGAACACATGGAAGAATTCAGAAGGAAGCAGAAAATGAAGTTACGTAAGAGGAATGGATTCATTTATCATAGAGAACCATCCCCTTTGACAACATAATTATATAGTCGTCCTAGGACTAGTAACATGAACTTGGTATGCTTTCACATGGAGGACTATATGACTAGTAAATTTGATCCGATTAAGTGTGATTTAGATTGAATCATTTTATATATTATGTATTTATATTATGTCTATCTAAAACCTACGATAAATTGGGGTAAGCGCTAAGAGGCTTGAACACCTTAGAAAATTTAGTTGGGAGGGAACATACCACCTTAAATATAATTACAAAAGTGAAAATGTTAACAAGTATTCCATTGACATTTGTTAAGGATCTAATATAGTAATAATTCATTGAAACTTGTGTAATCGATGCTTTAAAATTCTAAAAAATGTTACTATTTTTAACACAAAACTTCTAATTTTAAATTTCTTAACTAATAAGTAGTATTACGAAAACGAAAGGGTTAACAAGTGCCCATAACATACTTGTTAGCATATCTTTTAAAATAATTAATAAGTACTATTAAAACCCCCAAAAAATTCTAGTAAGTTAACTCAAATGATAAATGATAGACAATTAATATTTTGAGATGTAGTTTCGAATCCATAAATTTTAACTTTTCTACACTTTAATGTATGTAAGTTTTGTTGCTAGATTGTTTGAAATTAGAACATAACAGGGTTGGGTCTAACGTAATGGGTTAAATTACAAACCAAAATGATTGGTATTAAAAAAATATTACATTAAACTAAAGGGCAAAAACTCATTATGGCAAGATAGGCAGGAGGTTGGAGGATGGGGCCCGGAGTTGTTCTTCATGGTGGCGGGAGGTTGTGAGGATTAGAGATGGGGGAAGTGGTGTTGGGGGTGGCTGGTTTGAGGAGTGCATGTCAAAGAAGGTGGGGAATGGGACTGAAACGCTCTTTTGATTTGATAGATGGTTGGGGACAGTTCCTTTGTGTGTGTGTATCCGTAGGTTGTTTGAGTTATATGAAAACAAGTCCATTACGGTGGCAGCTTTGTTTTCTCTTGGTGTGGAGCCGGGATGGGATGCGTGGATGTGGAGGCGGAGATTGTGGGCTTGGGAGGAGGAGATGTTAGAGGAGTGTAGGACTTTACTGCTTGATGTTTCTTTGCATGTTGATGTTACAGATTAGTGGTTGTGGCTCCCTGACCCATCAGAGGGGTACTCAGTTCGGGGTGCGTACCATGTGTTGACTTCAAAAGATTTACCTCTTGCGGACTCAGCAACAGAGATGATTTGGCATAGGCAGGTTCCTCTGAAGGTATTAGTTTTTGCTTGGAGACTGATTCGTGACAGATTGCCCACTAAATCTAATCTGGTTAATAGATGTGTCATCTCTTCAGAAGCTGTTGTGTGTGTTTCAGGTTGCAGTTCTATAGGATCGACGCAACATTTATTGTTATCTTGCCCTACGTTTGCTTCTTTATGGCCCCTGGTTCGCGATTGGATTGGCTTTATGGGGGTGGACTCCAATGTCTTGTCTGATCATTTTGTTCATTCAACTGGTGTTAGTAAGGCTTGCAGGTCGTTTCTTCAGCTAATTTGGCTTCTTTCTGCCTGGGTCTTATGGACTGAACGTAACAATAGATTATTTAACAATATTATTACTCATATTCCCAGGTTGTTGGACAAAGTAAAATACTTGTCTTTAGGTTGGCTGAAAGCTAAAAAAGCTACCTTTATGTATGGTACTGATAGGTGGTGGTCAAGCCCTTTTCAGTGTCTGGGCATTGGCTAATGATTTCTGTTTTTGTAAGACCTGACTGACAATGTGTATCTTTAGGAGTCTCTATGGCACGTCGTGTGCTATTGAGATTCTTGTTTTGTGTTAATATATATCCCATTTTTGATTGTTCAAAAAAAAACTAAAGGGCAAAAAAGAATAATAACTTTTCCAAATTAATCTTAAAGAAAAATGAAAATGACACTTATTTTAAGACGAATTTTTTTAAAAAATAAATATGACACTCATTACGTGACTCGAAGAATAATACATTAATACAACTTCTCGTACCGACAAAAATAAACGTAGGCTCTAAAACATCTAATAATGTTCAATTTTGTAATCCCTGTGAGCTTAACTCAGTTGGTGGGGATATTGCATATTATATGCAGGGGCCGGGGTTCGAACCCCGGATACCCCACTTCTCTACAATTAAATTGTGTGAGTTATAACTACTAGACTACTTGACAAAAAAAAAAAGTTTCAATTTTGTACATTTTCTATTTAATGTTCAATTTTGTACACTTTCTATTCTTTCTTGTCGATTTTACCATTTTATTTGACTAATTAGATATGAACTATCATGATCAATATTGCCACGTTTGCATAGCTTATATTGAAAAGGTTGCATACTTCATCATTAAAAAAAAGGTATCCAAAACGTTGTATTGAACCTTTTTATTAAATGATCTTAATCTGTATATGTTTCAATAACATAATTAACCTTCTTAAAAAAAAAAACATAATTAACAAATAATTTCATATTCGTGTAAAATATATAGAGTTTTTTTTGGTAGTGAAAATATATAGAGTTTGTCTATATGATGTGAGTTTTTAATTCAACCAACAATGAGTTTTATAATACGGATATGTAGTAGAAAACTTGCAAGTGGTACATCAATGAACAATCACTCCTTAAATGATATAAAATTCATCATTTCAGTTCTTAAAATTTATGAAAATCCGACTTGATAGTCTCTAATATTTTAATATCAATGACCAAAATTGACAGATTTTATATTTTATAGACTCTTATTATGTTTATATTTTTTAGGAATTAAATTGAAGATTCTCTAACAAAAATTAATTTGAAGATTGTGATATTTTAAATAATAAAAATTAATAGTTTATTGAAATAAACAAAACAAAAATGAATGGTCACTCACTGCTTTTATAAACTAGAGAAGTAGGGATTGTACCGGAAAATAAAAAGAAGTAGAACTGGGGGGAATGCATCTGGACTGTTTCAAACATTATTTAAAATTAAAGAATGGTGTTGAACTTCAAGTGGATGAATTTTCTATTATGAAGTTTTTCTTTTGACTAGATTAAGTATTAAACTATGAAGTTGTCTGATAGCTTATGGCTAACAATATTTTAAACAAGGGATAGCAAAATCTACTTGAGTTGATTTAGTGGTGTTGACTTATGATATTGAAGTATGTTCCTCTCGATGCATGATGTTCGGTTTCATCGGTGCTTACTTTTTGGTGTCAATTAAGACGGGTAGTCCATACAAAATTCGGCTATAACTTTAAATGAGACCCCACAAATTAACGGTGAGATAGGACCCCCTAAATTTAATCAATCTTGTGAATAAATCTCTCAAATTAGTCAATATTTGAATCAGATACCAAGTTTTCAAAACAAAACAAAAAATAGCGAGTGTTCAAAACCAAACGAAAAACAAGTGCGAACTAAATTGAAATGCACTTGGATCATTTCCTTTCAACATTTTGTCTCTCCTTCAAGCAAAATAAGTGTAAGAGGAGAGAGAAATAAATAACAACAACAATGAGAAAATGTATGAGAGATATAGATAAAATGATCATGCTAACAAATATCTTTACTGTGTTTGGTAAAAAATCAAAAGATAAAGTTTTTGTGTAACCACAAACGATGAGTCGGGGTTCTTTTTTTGACTCACTTGTATGAAATAAATCCGGTTGGAAAGGAAAAACACACCTTATATGTCTCACATATTTTTTAATGAAGATTAATCATCGCTAAACGGCAATGGAAACTTAGTATCAATATCATAAAAACTTCTTTAAAATTAAAAAAAAATACTCTTTTAACAGAGATTTTTTTTTTTTGGTTTTTTAATAAGTGTTCTTGACATTTATTACTCGTTAGCATTTAGCGTGTTCATAAATAAGTCAGTGAAGGAGATAGTTGAAGAAAAACGTCACCCCTATAAAAAAAATCATGGTACTCGATGGCATTTAGGATGCGTTTGTTTCAGCTTTAAAAAAAAGAATAGATTTTGAGTTGAAAGAATCTAGAGATTTTTTAAAAAATCTAAAGCTATTTCTGTTTGTTTACTATCATAAAAATCATTTTTTTTTAAGATTTGAATCTCTTACACTTAAGTTTCTTATGTTTAAAAAAAAATAGATTTTGAAAATGGATTTTTTTTTTACCAAAATGGATTTTTTAAAAATCTAAAACAAACACGACAAAAATAAAAAAATCGATTTTTTTAGATCAAAAAAATAGATTTTTTGTCAAAAAATCCAAAACAAACGGGCCCGTACTCTAAAACATCTTTATCAATTTTTTTTACAAATGTTGACGAATGTCTTAAAAATATTGTTTAATTTATGTTTATTTTATTCTTATTTTGGAAAAAGTTATATTCAATTGTTCAAAGAAGAGTTAGCCGATTAAAAACCTTACCCCAATCGATATTAAGAAACGCATAAATGTATATGAGGGTGTGGTATGGATGAAAATGTAGATTATTTATTTGTATGGTCTGTCTTATTTGGTAGAATTTGGTTCTTGCTTTCAGTATGTCTTGATTTGTCATAGTAAACCACTTTAGGAGGTTTTCTTTAAGAGTATCTGTAGGAGTCTTCACATAATTTGGTTCTCCAGTGTTGGATTAATTTGAAAGAATGAAACCGACACATTTTTCAGCAAAAGGAGAAAAGCACGCAATCCTTATGTGATAAAATTAAACTTTTGTCATTTTGGTGGCCGAAAACATCGGTGTCTAACTTTAGTTTTTTAGCTTGTTTATTGTTTAGCTTTTTCTTTTTCATTTCATTAACATTATTGTTGTAATGACTTGTTAAGTTAAGACTGTTCTAGTATATCTTGTGCTAGAAGGGCTTATTTGTTGTCCTTATGTATAATTCTATTTGCTTTTGAAAAACAATCTTATAGTTTAATAAGAGATCATAATGTTGAATCCACTTCAAAGCATGCATCAACCATCCAATACGGTCTTATCAAACTCAAAAAAAAATTAAATTTTAAAATTGTGTATATTCATATAAAAAAATCGTTAACAACACGCTAATTTCGTATCAATAACTTTTTTTAGGTCATGCTAACTTGCCTTTAGGGCACAAGTTAAGAACTAAAAAAGGAAATGAAAAATAAATTTTGCATTGAGCAAATAAACTTTTAAACTTTTTAGATGTTTATTAAAAAAAAAACTTTTTAGATGTTAAATGCACAATTTCCAATAGTATATTTCTACATTTAGTTTTAGGCATGACAACAAAACTCATACCAACGGGTACCCGCCTGAACCAAACTTAATTAGACGAGTTTTCCTCACTTTGGCTGAGTTTGAGTTTTCCTCGATTTCAAAACACGAGTACGAGATGAGAAACGTGGATATAAGTACCCACCCCGAACTCATATCTAAACCCGTCCCGAATGTAAAAAATTAATTTATTACACACTCAATATACTCATACACTTAGACTCACTTATCATAATTCTCTCTTTTCTCCTTCCATATCTTACACTCTCAGCCTCTCTCTTCTCCATCATCATGGTCATCAATCGCCATCATCTCTTTGTTGGATAATGCATTGCAACATTGCGCTCAAGGTTGAAAAATATTTTTATTTTTATTAAAAAAAATTATCCACTGCGGACATGATACAAAAATATAGGTAGAATAATGAGTAAGTATATGAGAGTAGGGTATGTGGACGTGGAAGATAAAACAGGTCCCTACACCCCACCCCATTGTCATGCCTATTTAGTTTTTTTTTTACTGCCTATTTAGTTTTCTTAACATGTGCCCATAATGACACAAGTGATTATTACTCCATCTGTTCCTATATATAAATCCCTTTTGTATTTTTCACATTTCTTAAGAAAAATTGTTAGTCCTATTAATGTGTTTACATTGTGTGTTAACATTACCAAATTATCCTGTGTTTGTATTCGTATTAAATTTGACTTTTTTATTTTTCAAAACAAGTTAGTAATATTTTTTTTTCCTAAGCTAAAACTATGGGGAGCAGAGGGGTCTCCTACTGCACTACTCTAATCATCATATTAATAGAAAGATAAAAGTACAAAAAAGGGGGACATAAACCCAAACCTTCCAAGAAACAACAGAAAAGAAAGACCAAAAAGATATAACAAACTAAAAGCAAGAGGGGCCTTTATGCCCTAAAAACTAGCGAGGCGATCAGTTGGAAGAACCTACCTTGACCCCTTTGCTAGCCTCAGTCACCTGCTTTGACTTCTTTTTTTTTCTTCTTAGAACCACCAACTGAAATTGATGATCATCCAAAACATCGATTTCTTCATTCTGAGACATATTAGCCCAAGAATCACTTAGGAAATTCATAGCTTGTTGGGTTGCAGTAGGAGCACTGATAATCCCTAAAATTTGCATATCATGAATAACATTTGCATTAAAATTTGACAAGTTAGGGTCCGTCGCTCGTCGTCACTATGGACTTACCAAGATCTCTCAAATGAAGTGAGTCTGCTACCACTTCCATGCACGACTCTTCAAGAAGGATAATATCTCTCATAGGAACAATCACCATTGTCTCTTTAGACCTAATTATATAACTAATCAGAGGATCCTCTTCTAAAACTTTACTACACCCTCAAATTAGGGTATGTTTAGGAAAAATAATAAATTAATCTAGTAATTTGAAAAAAGTGTTTATATTTAGAGACAAATTTTTAGTCAAATGAGTGTTTATATATAGGAATGGATGAAGTACTCCCTCAAGCCCCATAATATGTGAGCATTTTGTAAAAAAATACTACCCTAAAATAACCGACTCATTTCACTTTTCAATATAATATAATTAGTACTTTTTTCAATTATAACTCTAATTAAATACTACTTTTATGTCTCTGTGAGCATAACTCAGTTTACAGGGACATGCGTCGTTATATGTAGGGGTCGGAGTTCGAACCCCAGACACCCTACTTATTCACCTTGAAAAGGTGAATTCTAGCCACTAGGCTACTTGACAAAAAAAATACTACTTTTATAGCTCTCAATTCAATATATTCCACTTTGCATTTATGATAATGAAAAATGCACCAATACTTAACAAAAACACTTAAAATCATTTTTCTCTTTTTATCATTTATATAATTTTCTTAACACGTGTGAAATGAACAAATAACTCACTTATCTTTTTGTTTTCTGCGCTCAGCTTCTTAGAGTATAAATATTGGTACATTTTAGAGCACCCACATCCATACCATCCATCTGGGTGGTATAAATGGGCCCACTGAATATATTATATTATTTTACTCTTTCCAATTATTTAAATCTTAAACTACATTTTCTAAATATCCATACCATTCATCCAAAACTCTAAATTGGGTCTCACCTAATCACACAATACACCTCAAATTTATAATTTAAAATTATATTCTAATTTTATATTATTTTTACATTAGGAAAGAGAGGGTGGCAATGCATTACCACCGCCCAACTTGTTGGACAAAGTACGGTGTATGACACAATGTCATAAAATCTACTAAGACACTCTTAAAAAAGTGCTGATATTTATGCTCTTAGAGCACCCACATCCATGTCACTCTACATGGGTTGTATAAATGAATCCCACGTAATACTTTATATTATTTTACATTTTCCAATTATTTAAACCACTCAACTACATTTTATAAATATCCATACCACTCTTACAAAACTTAGGGTCCTACTAATCTTACAATATATTCCAAATTATATTTTACATTAATACATAAAATGTATAATCAAAATATATAAAATGCATCTCACAATATACTCAAAATGAATTAAAATATCCAAAAAAATAAATAAAATCAATTGAAAAATAAATAAAAAATTGAAAATAAAATCAATATGTGAATAACGTTAGTTTCCACTATATTATATTTTTTGATAATAATGCATGTCGCATATAAATATATAGTTTACATAATAATGTCAAATAATTCCAAAATACATAATAATTAAATCCAACGAACATCCCTAAAAAAATTAAATAAGTTAAACATATAAAATAATATCAAATAAGTTAAACATATATAATAATATCAATTAAGTCCATATTTATCTCTAATCACGCCACACAGAAATTCATAATCTTGTAGTTGTCTTGGATTCATATTTGATGTATCCTTTGTGAGTATTTGTAAATCATTGATCTTCAACCTTTCCCTATCATTTTCAACTCTTTGCAACTCGGCATCAACCTTTTTTCTCTCTATCTCCATTTTTTACTCTCAAAACGTGCATAATCTCGTGCAAACTCTGACATTAATTCAATTTTTTTGTTGAAGTCATCTTTCAAAGCATCAAATTTGGGAGTAGAAATTTCCACAAGCTTTTCTTTTCCCTTCCTTTTTGCCGCCTTTTGACCGATTGGACGTTGTGGTGGATTGTATTCGCTTGTTGGTGTTGGTGGGTTAGAAGATGCCGAATATGCTCCAGAAGCTGAATTCTTTGTTCTTTTTGCGGACGGTTCCAATACACAACCTGCAAGCCATTTCGGTTCATCTCTCAATAATTTTCATGCATTCTCAAATGTGAATTGTTCACGTACATCTTGATAATAAATATCTTTTGCAGCCGAAATGTGGTCGCTCTCGGAGGCACCACTTTTCTTTAGAGCAACAACATCTTTGTAGCACTCAACAAACTTTGAAATAGATGGGTTGATTTTTTTGTGTCATCGACCTTTAAGTGCCTCTGGTTTTCTCGCTTGAAAATTCTTGTTGCGATGGGTGTTATAAGCTTCACCAATCCTCTTCCAAAAACTATCTCCTCTTTGATCATTCCCAACAATTGGATCCTTTGAAATATTGAGCCATGGTTGAACGAGAAGTTCATCCTCCTTTGGTTTAAATCTTATTTTCGCCTCCTTTGGTTTAAATCTTGTTTTCGAAGTATTCGCAACCGATGTAGCTCCAACTTCTTCACCAAGATTAATTGTTTCCAAGCCATCTTGAGTGCAAGGTTGTGGTGTTTCAATCTCTTGATCATTTAATTGGACACAACTATTATTCATTTGAACTTCATGAGACATGGTGGGACTAGTTGATTGAGATGAAAAATGTTGATAGTGATATGGGTAAGGTGGTGTATGATATGGATAATTTCCAATGTGTGGATTTGGGATAAATAAAAGCATGATTTTGAAAATTTGGGTTATGATGTGAATTTGGGTTATTGGATGCATTTTCAAAGTAGGAGACATTTTGTTGATTTTGGATGCATGGAGGAATGCCACCATTTTGCAAGTAATTGGACCAAGAATTATTGTGGTTGGGGTTCATTGGCAAATAAAATGTGTAGAAGAAAAAAATTAAAGAGATAAAATTAATAGTTCAAATTTAGAATATATATAGAGATGGGAAATTATAATAGATTGAAATTCAGACTATGATGCATTTTATAAGAAGTAAAAACAATAAAATTTATTGCTTCTTTCAAAAAAAAAAGAAGAAAATTTATTGCTATTGCTGTTGCAATTTAGCCGTTGTTCAACGATAAAAATATTTAGGCTTCAGTTTTGAAAAGCAAGGTAAGAAAATATTACTAGCCAAATCAATTTTCAATTCATTATAATATTATTTAAAGGTGTATGAATTCTAAATTGCTACCGTTGCCAAAGTATACCACATATCCATTTTATACCACTCTTACCACATCAAATAATGGTGTCTTTACTGACGAGCATTGTGGCATGGTTGAAAAAGCAACTCAAGCACCCCGCGATATTTATGCTCTTAGAGGGATCCGGATTTAGTAACTTTTGGGAGGGAAAAGTTATGTAACTTTGCATCAATATCCACCCTTTAGTTTAATCAGATGGTCCATATTTTGATATGTGTCAAAGAATTTTTTTGTGTTAGTAAATAAAAACAATTAGATTGAAAGACTTTATCCACCACCCATTCATGACCCATTTTCATGACTCCACCCTTCCTCAACCTTCTATCTCTTCAGCTTGTCGGTGTCCGTGGCGCGTTGCCGTCCTCCAACCACCACCGCTCTCTTGCCACCGACTCAGTTCAGAGCCTGTAAGACTCGTTCATCAACCCACATCACAACCCATCTCCCTTCCACAACCATCTTATCCGACGCGCCGCCAGCATCCTGCAACTTTCACAATCCTTTCTGCAAATTGAAATTGGATTGATTTTTTTTGCAAATTTGTTCAGAGATGCAAGAAGCAAATTGTATTTTCCAAATTTTGATTTTATGCAAATTAATTTAAATTGGATTGAATTTTTTTGGCAAATTTGCTCAGAGAAGAGGATATGGAAGAAGCTAATTGATTTTTCCAGATTTTGATTTCACTGTTTCGCGGCGATAGGGGCGGCGCACGACGATCAATGACGACGGTTCATAGATGGGGCGATGGGTCATGGGTATGGGGTTTTCTGAAATAGGTCTCAATCTGTTTTTGTTTTTTAACACAAACAAAGGTTGGGACATGTGTCAAAATATGAACCATCTGATTAAACCAAGGGTAGATATTGAGGCAAAGTTACATAACTTTGTCCGCTCAAAAGTTATGGAATCTGCATTCCCCTTAGATGTCTTTGCTGAAATTTTTATGACATATAGTCAGAATTTCACATTCTCCAACAATTATTGCGGTACTGTATTACCACCATTGCTTTTCTACTTTTGTGATGTTAAAAATAATATAAATTTAGAATGTGAATGTGACCTTAAACTATAAATTGGAAGTGTATTGTGTGATTATTAAGTGAGACCAAATTTAGAGTTTTAGATGAGTAGTGTAAATATTTAGAAAATTAAATTGAATAATTTAAATAATTAAAAAATGTAAAGTAATATTTATATACTGTATGGGGTCCATTTATACCATCAATGTGGGTGGTGGTATGAATATGAATGCTCTAGTATCAATAATTAAACACTGATTTAATGTCAGAATCACCTTTATAAAACACTTATTATTAACAATATCTTCAGAATGCCACTTCATAAAAAAAAGGGCTTAATCATCTTCCCAGAAACTTCCTTCCAGTCACATAAATTTTCCCCTTTTCTCTGTTTTCTGTGATCTCATTTATAAAATCAAAAGATAACACTTCTTCTCCAAGCTTCCACCGTTTACTCTTCTCATCACTTCCAACTTGAGTTGACCACAAAACTTGTACACTTTCTTCTCTTTTTCTCTTTTCATTTTCATTCATTCCACAAATATTATTATTATCATCCCTTTTTGTTTTTTGTTTTTTCTTGTCCCTTTATTCAAAAAAACCATTACCTTAATCACTAGATCTATTCTCCTTAAACAAAACCTTAATTTCTTGTTCAGATTCAAACATGTTTTCTACAGAAACACTCGTAGAAAATTTTCCTGGTTCTGTTAACGGATGCATGTTTGGAAACATACCCGTGTCTGTTTTTTCAAACCAAAACCCAGAAAACGCGTTTAAATTTGAAGATTCAAATTCAATATCACCTTCAAGTGATTCTGTTCCTTCTTCTGGAATAACCTCAAATGTTGAATCTTCTGAGAGTAGTAAATATTCAAACCCTATTCTTAGGTATATAAGTGATATTCTTATGGATGAAGAAGATTTGGAGACAAAACCTTGTATGTTGCAAGATTGTTTGAAGCTTGAAGCTGCTGAAAAATCGTTTTTTGATGTTCTAGGATCAGGAACTGGAACTAGTTCTAGCTCTGAGAGCTATAGTAATTGTAGTTATAACACTGATAATTCCGTTGTTGATTGCGATTCGCCGGAAAATAATGCATATGAGGTGTTTGATAAAATTCCTTATGATCTGGTTAGAGATCAGCGAGGTATTTTCGGTTTTCCAAGTGATGTTTGGAAGATGAATGAAGAGTGTAGTTTGGTTTTGGGTTCCAGAGGTTTAGGGGAAAAGAGAGGTTATTTGATGAATGATAATGATATTGGTATTTCACATGAAGAAGATCTGAGAAGTAACAAGGTTTCAGCTGTTTATTATGATGATACAGAGTTATCAGAGATGTTTGATGATGTTCTTCTTTGTAAGGATGGTAAAAGTCCGTCGATTTTTTGTGATAATTCTGAGTCGTCGCAATCACAGATTTCTGGTTCAGGAAGATCTAATGGAAAGACATCGCGATCCAAAAAAGGTTCCGGTAAGGGGAAAAAACTAAGTACTACGGTAGATTTATGGACTTTGTTAACTCAATGTGCACAAGCTGTTGGTAGCTATGATCAAAGGAATGCAAATGATATACTGAAGCAGATTAGGCTGCATTCTTCGCCAAGTGGTGATGGACTTCAGCGTTTAGCTCATTACTTTGCTGATGGACTTGAGGCGCGATTATCTGCTGGGACACCGATGTATAAACTCCTTCAGTCGTCGTCTGCTGCAGATATGTTGAGAGCTTATAAAGTTTATATCACAGCTTCTCCATTTCAAAGGATGTCGAATTTCTTGGCCAATAGAACCATTCTGAAGCTGGTAGAAAACAAAAGCAGCCTCCACATTATTGACTTTGGGATTTTCTATGGCTTTCAGTGGCCTTGTCTCATCCAGCGTCTTTCAGAGAGATCTGGTGGGCCACCAATGCTTCGTATTACAGGAATTGATCTTCCTCAGCCAGGATTTAGGCCTGCAGAAAGGGTTGAAGAGACAGGTCGGCGACTTGTGAAGTACTGCAAGAGGTTTGGAGTTCCATTTGAGTACAATTGCCTTGCTCAGAAATGGGACACTTTAAGACTTGAGGATCTCAAGATTGACAGAGAAGAAGTAACAGTGGTTAACTGCTTATACAGATTGAAGAACGTTTCTGATGAAACGGTGACGGCGAATTGTCCTAGAGATGCTGTGTTGAGGTTGATCAGGAAGATTAATCCAAACATTTTCATACATGGTGTAGTGAATGGAACTTATAACGCACCATTTTTTCTTACCAGGTTCAGAGAAGCACTATTCCATTTCTCATCATTGTTTGATGTGCTTGAAGCTACGGTGCCGCGTGAAGATGATCAATATAGACTGATGATTGAGAAAGGGTTATTCGGAAGGGATGCAGTAAATGTGATAGCTTGTGAAGGAGCAGAGAGGGTTGAAAGGCCAGAGACTTACAAGCAGTGGCAGGTTAGGAACAAGAGAGCAAGGTTCAAGCAACTTTCATTGGCTCCAGAGCTGGTAGATAGAGTGAAAGAAATGGTGAAGAAGGAATATCCGAAAGATTTTGTAGTTGATGAGGATGGGAAGTGGGTTCTGCAGGGTTGGAAAGGGCGTATTCTGAAAGCTGTTTCTTGCTGGGTTCCTGCTTAATCAAATTATATCGACTATAGTCATAGCACTCTTGTCTAGGGAATTTCTTTTCTTTACTACTGGTAAACTGGATAGTACTGAGTAAGGGTATACTAATCTTGGATTTAAGTAGGTTTATATACAAGTTTATATACTTATTTATGTACTTTCAAGTTGGATTAAGATTGGATATATTCTTATTTATGTACTTTATATACAAGTTTATATCAGCTTATGCATTTGCAATATTATCTTCTTTTCTTTCTTTATGCATTTGAGTTTTTGTTTTAGATATTGAATTGATTTACTCTATAGCTAACTAGTGTGTGTTTAACTAGGTCTTGTATATGCCTCAAACTTTTCTATTTTGATGATATACTCTTCCTGAAGTTAGTTGAGTGGATTTAATAAAGGAAGCAAAAGTCTTCTAAGGTTTAACGTTGTTCAGATTTCATATTCTATTTAAGAGAGATTTCTTGGCAGTTAAGTATCAAGTGCATCTGGTCCTGGTTTTGTCTGACTAAAACTAGAATGGTCAAATTTTGGAGCGTGTTTGTTTCAAGTTATATTTGTAGATTCTTGGAAATAAAATCATAAAAATGCATATGCCTATGTTTGTTACAAGTTTACTAAATTTTATTCCCGGGTATAAAATGTTGCTGGGAATAGAAAAGTTTTCCCAAAGAAAATGGTGGGAATAAAGTTCCCATGGAGATGGGAATAAAATTATGTGTAATTACCTATTATATTCCCTATTTTTAAGGTTCCCTGGAATATTATAATGTTAACCAAACATCTTTTTTCTAAATACCTTGGAATAAAAATTCAATCTTTATATTCCAAGGAATGTTATTCCTAGAAATAAATTTGCTACACTTGAAACAAACACACCCTAAGAAACATGAATTCTACTTATTTCACTGATTGGATAAGGATAAGTAATTATATATAGGTGCATTTTCTTTGAGAAATGCATATAAACAAACTTGAAAAGTCAACACTTGCTATAGTATTCTTCTTCAATACTTAGGCTCTGTGCCAGATTTTGAGCTTAAAAAGTCTGTTATGTGACATTTTTAAAACGTAGAGTTTAATGCTTTTCATTTTTTCTCTCAATTTTATTTGTCATCTTACTTGAAAAAATTAACTATTAAATGAACATATATATTCATTTTTGTCATTTCATATTCATTTTTGTCATTTCATATTTATAATCTCATTTAACTGTAATGTAATAAAAAACTATAAATTCAGTCAAGTAGGTTATCCAATATAAACTATAAACAAGCTTATAAGCTAACTATAAGCTAGTTTATTAGCGACCCACAATTATTTTTTCAAAGAGAGCCTTACTATCTCATTAAAGTGATCCATCGTTCATGGTAAACATCCATCCTGACAAAATCTTAGGCTTTGAATTCTTTTTTGAATTTAGCTTAACTTCAAAAAATAAAGATTAAAAATGTTGACAATTGTTTTTAGAACATCAGTTAAATAATTAAAAGATGTTGGTTTGTATAAGAAAATGAGCTACTCTCTCCGATCCTTTTTATAAGAGAATAATGGGTTAATAAACATTGATGTATTTAATCTATATTATAAACCAAATTCATTAGTTTTTATTAATTTATTTATTTCTTATAAATAGAACTGGATTGGAATCAGATAAAAATAAAAGAGTAAAAGGTCAAAGATGAGAACAAACCCAACCTCTGTTATTTTAAAAGCATAACAAATTTAAAAAAAATGTAGATTAGGTGACTAATCTACAATTTTACATGCTAATTATCTTGACTTGAAAAGCATGAATCAGACAAGCAACTTATTGTCAATTATTCTAACTGATTTGATTAATTTAATTCAGATGATCAAAATCACAATGAACATAACTCATTTTGTTTCGTAATTTATACATATATATCTATGCCAATATCTTACTAAATATAAAAGGGATATGAGATTCCTTAAAAAATATATATGAGATTTTGGATTGGCTTTTTCATTATTTCAATTATGCTTTGTCTTTGCATGCTTAACTTAGTTGATAAGGATAATGCATATTATATATAAGGTCTGGAGTTCGAACCCCAGACACTACCAAAAAAAATTATGCTTTTATTTTTTTTTCTATATTAATGTTATATTGTTGGTGTTACTGAAAAAGTTAAGAATTTATATTATATTTGTTATATTATCGCTGTCATTGAGAAAAAATATCTATAGTTTGTTGAATTTGTTACAATTCAGAAGTCACAAATATTTATACTTATAATTTTAGAGTTTAATGGTGGTGAGTCGACAATCCAAAACAACTTTGCACGCACAACAAATCAAAACATTCAAAATTGCCACATAAATAAAAAAAAACTTTAGTTGATGTGACAGTTCTAAATATTTTGATTGGTTGTGTGTGCCAAATTATTTTGGACTGTTGATCTACCACAATTAAACTCATAATTTTAATCAAAATTTCATATAAAACACGGTTAATGGTTTTTGTGATAAGGCAAAAGCAAAATGACATAAAAAAGAATAGTGTCCAACTAAGTTGGAACACTACTCTAATTTGTTGCCAATTCATCATATATATTATTAAAAAAGAAAGAAAATTACATAAAAATTGGGGCGTCATAAAACCTGACCCAGTCAACAACCCTAACGTACATAACAAAAAAGACCCCTAAAGTGGATCCAACCCCGAACAATTCTAACAATTAAGCGCGAGTTTAAAGCTTGGCGAATGAATCGGTCATCATCACGAAATCGGATCACGTGCCATCAACTTCCTGCAACAACGACAAGAAGTATTGACGACTCTTTCGAGTCCATACAATCCCATGTCAATCAACAAGATGATTGTGATAGATAACCACAGACAAAAGCTTGAAAGGAGCATTCCAACGTATCAGAACTGGAAGATGAAACTATCCGTCAACATGTAACCTAGTCCATATACCCACCACTTGCCGCGACAAAACACTACCACAACAAGTTTACGGCCACGAATTGACTTGAACAACCCATAACGCGATGATGTAGCCGTTTCGAGCATAATAGTTCTAATCCCATTCCAAATTTGAAGTATTTAAACCAAGAACGTCGAACTAGAATGAACTCAACCAGAACCCACAAAACCTAACCACCACGGCGACGTCGACAATGGTTTTAATAGAACAGATCTGGGTCGAAGCTTAGAAAGCCCAGATCGAAGCCGAACTTTTTCAGAAACTCAACGAATAACAACAGATCTGGAAGGAGTCACCACCGATAACGAAGCAAATCGAACATCCGCGAGGGACCAACAAACATATCCTTGATGAAGCAACTCCGGTCACAAAAAAGCGGCTCCAGAAAAGATCCTACCATGTACCAAAACCGACGCATTTTGCGGTGTATCACACCTACAAACGCGTTACGAACAACCACTCTAACCCACCGGCACTGCAATGGTCTTCAAGGAGGAAACCACCGCAAAAACCCACCGCGAGGATCTAGTGATTGTTTAAGGGTGGCGACGCGAAACCAATTTCAAATAAAATACTGAGTTTACACGAGTTAACGTAACAACAAATTTCATATAAAAATACTATTCATAAAATACTGAACATAATTGAGTTTGCACGCGTTAACACAATAAAAAGGAAATATAAGATTTTAGAATGACTTTTTCATTAATCCTATTTTACCCTTATTAGCTAAACTCTTTTTCGATTTCAAATTCAAATCTACACCATAATTAATAGGGAATTTTTTTTTGGTTACAATTAATAGGGAATTTAAAAATCAACCAACTGTTTTAGATGAACTTTTTTACCTTATTTTTTTTTTCAAAATCAAATAATTTTAAATAATATAGATATATTAAATTACGCTCACTGGTCAATATATATATAAAATATATAAAGAAACTACATAGATTTGGGTTAACTTTTTATTTTTCAATTTTGCCTTTCATTTAAAATATTTTATTTACTATTTTATCCTTTTTATAACATTACTTAAATTCCTTAAAAAAATAATATTACTTAAATTATTAATTAAAAATAGTTAAATTTCATTAAAATAGGAACAATTTGACTACAATGGAAAGAATATTATCTAGGGTTAATATGTCTTTACCCCCTTGTAATATAGGTCATTTCCGGTTTTCCCCCTGTAAAATATTTTTTTTGATTTACTCCCCCCTATAAAAAAAATTTGTTTTGATTTACCCCCCTAATAGGCCAAACAAAAACGAAAATTTCTTGAAAAAAAATAAAATTGGTTTTTGTTTGGCCTATTAGGGGGGTAAATATTTTACAGGGGAGAAAACTGAAAATGACCTATATTACAGGGGGTAAAGACCTATTAACCCTATTATCTATAACAGTGTATAAATAAAAGAGGAGATTTTGGATTAGATTATTTATTATTTCAATCATACCCGTAAACAATTTTTACTATAATAATGTTATATTGTTGATGTCTTTGAAAAAAATAAAATTTTATATCATATTTATTATGTTGTTGGTGATTTAAGAAGATAAACATGTTAAAGTTTGAAATCACAAACATCTATTCATATAATTTTCACCTTCAAAAAAATCTATACATATAATTTTAATCACAATCTAACTAATTCATAAAAAATATTAACGCACGAAGTGCCCGTCTGGATTTTAATCACAATCTAACTAATTCATAAAAATATTAACGCACGGAGTACCCGTCTGAACATTAATTAGTACACGTAAAGGGATACAATTTTGGACTAGGCTTTTCCTTTCAAATTTTACCCCTTTATTTAAACTATTTTATCATTTTTATTTATTTAAATTATCAATTAAAAAATTAGTTAAATCCTATTAAGATAGCAACAATCCACAACAATATTAGACACTATGAAAAACCTTATTTTGACCTTATATAAAAATATTATATTTTGGTTTAACATTTTTTTTTAATAATTTTACCATTTATTTAATTAAATTTTATCATTTTATCCATACTTGCCAATATTGTCCTCCTTGACAAAATACGTGTTTCCTATTGTTGCATTTTATTTGGAAAAGCCATATTCTTTTCCCAAAGATAGTAAAAAAATACTTCAAAAATAACTGGTATCAAGACACTTTTTTAAGGAAAGATAAAATCGGTTACAAACGAGTCTTGAGTGAGAATATATCATACCACTGCAGGTATATTAGTCATTACTAGTTGGATGAGTGTGGATCTCTAACTGAATGTCTTGTGAGATAACTTTCCTTGTGTCCTATTAGTCATACTTATGTTGAAACAAATGAATCATGAGTCAACAAAAAAAAAAAGAATCATGAGTCAAGACTTTATCATAATTGAAACTGGATAAGTCATTAGTTGAATGTGTTTTTGTGTCTCTCTAACTGAGAAGTCTTGAGTCACATAACTTTCCTAAAGCGTAGAGTTTGGAGAATTTCAGACGTAAACACAAATCTTTCACACTAAATCTAACACAAGGGCATGCCTATCTCAATCCAACATATACGTCACTTAATTCCACGATTTGATGACCCTGAAACACCATATTCCAATTATTGATATTCAACTATAACGGTGTCTTTAATACTCGCTTTGTTCTTAAATACTTGGTAGGGAGTATAAACATTATTTTGATGTCGTCTTGAGAATTCAATTAATAGAAATAATGCATTATAATATGCACGGATTGGAATTCGGACCTCAGACATCTACTTATTCTTTTAATAAGGTAAATTTTTAGTCGCTAGACAATTTAACAAAAAAAGCAAACATTCATTTGATTAAAAACATGTCTCTAAATATTAGCTATTTTTTAAAATACTAGAAGTCTTACGATAGATTTGTTTTGCTTCTTCAAAGAAGGAAATAGAGAGCATATACACCAAGTAATTTCTGACCTTAGATTGAATTAAAACAGATGATTAAGATTTAGTGTCAAATTTAATTTGACACCATGGTGTCATTTGATCCTATCCCATATTATATATACCAGCAGTGAAAGCATAATTAACAACGACACATCCTTCCTCCATTTCATATTTTAATTGAAAATAAAATAGGTTGGACTGTTGGAGTTTAGAAACAAAGAAGATGGTATCATTCACAAATTATGTCTTACACTAATATGAAAATTTGTTTTATTTTAATATATTGCTCAATTTTAGAAAATAATAAAGATGTCAGTTGTTTTTCCAAACAAAATTTGTTCTTTCTAAATAAAATTAGAAGAAACTAACAAATTAATTATATTTTATTACTTTAATATAAAGACTAATTAGGTATGGCAATAGAACCTTGATATACATGCAACATTAAATTTTTATCTACATCTAGCATAATGCTGAAGCTCAGTACACAAAATATAAAAACGATGGGAACAAATTGATAAATTTAAAATAATTTAAGGTCTAATTTAAGGTTAATAGAGCAAAAGAAGAAAAAAATTGGATGCAAAATAGTACTCAGGGGTTGAAACATAGTTAGCCCTCTAGCATGACTTCTGCTAACAATCAAAGAACTCAACCTACTTTGTTTGACACTTTGCTGATCTAAGAGCATTCCTTTTAGCATTGCCATTAACCTTGTAACTGTTTTTGTTTTGGCCCTGTATTGAAGAGTTATTTTCTCTGCAAAATTGTAATAATAATCATATTTAAAATCAGTGAGCAATAATCCGAAGAAACTTTGTCTTCAGCAGTCTGTTATCTAAGGTAAAAACCATGAAGTGTGGACTGCATAAAATATCCACCTGCAAATTTAGGTAAACTTATGAAACCAACCTGATAGATACATTTTCACTTTGATTTTTAGAAACGGTTGTGTCAGTTTGTGTTTCTTCTTCGGCGATTAGTTTCTACAAAGGCAAGGCTTTTTGGTATGATAACAGCATCAAAAGAAGAAGAAAAATACCTTCCACTAAAAATGGGGGAATATGGAAAAGAGTAATGCTTAACATAACGAAATATTGTTTCACGACAGGTTCACGAAACATGCATATCACTACTTTGAGACCAAACTAATACCACTTTTTAATCACCTGATACAATAAAAGGGTCCTAAATGGGAAAAACGATTAGAAATAATAAAATTGGTTTTAAAAATGAAAAAAATTTGTTTGTCCAAAGCCAGGGTAGGTGGTGGAGTAAAGTTTTGGATGGACAGCCACGTGTGTTTGCTAGTGAACAAAATCAAAATGGATAAAGCCTTGTAGTGTGCCAGACTAACTTTAATTCAATTGGTAATTGATTTGAATACTATGTTGAGAATTAATAGCTATACAAAAGTGTTTCGTGATCAGTTCGTGAGGAATTCTGTCGGGAGATATAGCAGTGCTCGTTGTCAAATACTACCTCCACCACATATTAATAGACCTAGTTTGACAATTAATGTATATTATTCAGACGATATGCTTTTGATCATATTTGTTTATTAATATATAATATATAAAGACAAATGCTAACATATAAGATGTTGAATTTGTCTGGATCAATATTTTTGAAATATCGGTTATTAATCATTTTTACTAATAAATAATAAAGATGTTAAATATCAAAATTGTGTATTGACACGTGTACTACAGTTATCTGTATCACTTTTTTGTTTTGTTTTGAAGAAACTAAATTAGTCCACCCAAACTAACAGCGGAGAGAATTGAACCTGAAACCTTGAGAAGGAGCACACTATCAGATCTCAAGTCAATACCACCAGATCAACCCAAGTTGGTTTTCTGTATCACTTAATAAAAAACGTATGGAGTAGTAGCTATATCAGCATTCATCACAGTAGATATAGCGAAGCGGTATTTGAACAAATTGTTATTGTTCCATGATACACTAACATGCTAATATTAACCAATAACGAAGAAGTATTAACTAAGAGGTCAGGGTTCAAACCTTGAGAGCTTTTATATCCTAATTAACTAACATGTTAATATTTGCCTATAAAGAAAAATAAAAATAGCGATAGCATAGTAGATTTTGAACAAACCGCTATTTTCTGTGATTGACAACAATGATCTAGACTGAATTTTTGCATTACATAAGCATAATCATCTTTATAGTAAAACTCAGAAAGTTGAACAACTATATGGCCAACTAACGGAAACTATTCATTCGTAAACATTGAAGCATTCAATATAAATGTAATTAGGAGAATAGGGTTGTCACTAAAGCAATAAAAAAAGAAGAAAAAAAATTCTACCATTTTCTTCCGTAGTAGATGTACAAGGAGGAGGAAAACGCTCTCCTCTCTCACCTATCTAGACCACCGCATAAACCTTTCTTCTCCAAAACCCCTTCAAAATCCAAACGCCTATCCTCAAGATGTAGAATCGGCAACAGGTGGTGCTCGCTTCTCATCGCGACGGCACCACCTCATCATCCCGTTCAAATCCAAAGTTCTGCTTTCAACCCTCGCCGCCGGCGAAGGGTGGTTTGTTCGAACATATCAATCCATCTTTGTCTGTTATGCTGGTTTTGTTCCGGCGGTGCCAAAGTTGTTTCGTGATGTCTTAATGAATTCGGGTGTGGGTTTCAGGTCTGACACGGATTTGCTCTCTGGTTTGTGTTTTTCGATGAGTTTCTGAAAAATCCGGCTTCGATCCGATATGTTCTCTTAAAACCACCGTCGGTGCCACCGCGGTGGTAGGTTTCTGTTTGGTTACAAAGTGGTGGTCCTGTTCGAAAGACTTGGTGGGTGGTTGTTTCCGCCGCACCAGTAACAACACTTCCGCTCTCGTGGTGGTGGTTTATGTGTTACAAAGTTCAAATCAAATCTATTCCTCGACGTTTCTATTCGGAGCATGGTTCTGTCCATTGACAGCTCGGAGGAGTCAGATTGATAGGCTAGAAATGGCTGCGTAAACTTGCTGATTTGTGGCTCAGTAAGTGGTTTGGTTCGTGGATCTGCAATCGTGTTGACGGTTGAATTCATTGCCATACGTGAAAGGTTCATATTAACGAGTGTTCATTCATGCACAACTCTTTTTTAGCAATTTAGTTTCAGGCTCGTACGCGGCCTCGCTGGGTTGTACCAATATGCGTGTGTATGTTGCTAGTGGTTGTTGTAACCCTTTGGGCTGAAATATTATCAGTTAGGTTGGTTGATTGATGTTTTTTTTTTATTTCACTGGGTTAGGTCTATGTCGCTCCAGTTTTATGTATTTTTTTATCTTAATCTATCTGTGTATGCAGCATCGTCTACATTCCATTTGTTGAAAAAAAAAGTTGTACAAGGTTTGACCCCATCTTCTTTATTGGTTTTTTTCTTCTCTAACGGAAGCCCTTTGCATAAACTATGATTAAAAAAATAACAATAAAATGCTGGTTTACTTGCCATACCTTCAAGTTCTTCAGCGTACCGGAAAGCTCACGTCTTGCCATTAAAATGTCCAAGTTGAAGACCTAACCCTATATTTCAATTTCAATTATGATCTATGCCTCGTAGATGAGAACAAGATTTTCCGGCCGCAAAAATCAAAACCCTCCACAACGAGGAACCTAGGGTTTGTTAAACCTGATTTCTTTTTGTTTAAAGGATTATGATTTTTTTTGTTTAAATTATTACGATGAGAAATGCTTAATGGTACTAACTGACATTTCGTTGAAAACATTTTACGTGAAAAAAACACTTATAAGTTTTAAGATACTTCTCGCTCTCTCCAACTTCAAAATTAACATGCATATGATGAGACACTATCACGTCTTGTTCCCTTCCCCTTGTAAGTTGTAATTACCTTTTACATGTTAGCTATTTTAAAATGGTAATAGAAAGTGTATGCATCATTATATTGGATCTTAATTCTTCTTTTATTGATAATTTTCCTCTGCATGTTATTCCTTTAGACGTTGGAAATTTCTACACTCCTATATAGTTGATTGATTGCATGGCTTACCCGTAATGCTCATAAGTATTTTAATTAAATTAAGTTCAAGGAGCGATGAGAGGTAAGGAGCGACTAGGAGGCGGGGGCTCTAGGGCTAGCTTCGGGCAACCGCGTCAGAGCTTTTCTCCGGCAAAGAGATATCATGGGGGTGTGGGGTCCAGCCAGGGTGACAGATATCAGGGGGGATAAGGGTTATTGGTCTGCGGCGAGGTCTAGGAAGAGGAAAGCGACGGAACAGGATCACAGAGGACGGGACAGGTCAGACGGTTCAGAGGATCATCGAGGAACGGCGACAGGTTACAGACAGGATAGGTTTCAGGTTTCTGGACGAGGTTTTTTGGGAGTGCAACACGATAGGTTTGTGGCAGAAGACAAAGGAAGGAACGACGAAGACGGTCTCTCCAACAAAGCGGGAGGACATATTGCATCATCAGAATGGCATGGTGCAGCGGTATCTGACAATCATCCAGGTTACAAAGCCTCTTTTTATGTTACGAATTTTCCGGATAAGTTACCATTGTTTCGTTTACGTCAAGCTTTTGAAGTCTGTGGTATTCTATCCGATGTTTTTGTTGCTCGACACCGTAATGCTAGAGGTCAGGAATTTGGGTTTGTTAGGTATGTTAATGTGAAGAACAAGAACAAACTTGCTCAGGCTCTAAATAATGTGTGGATTGGGGAATGTAAGGTTTGGGCTAGAGAAGCTCGGTATGACCGATTCACACATAATGATTCATTCGTTGGTTTCCCAAAGGAGGTTGTGAGGAAGGAAACGGCGGGGGTTAGGGCTATGCGGGTTCAGAAAGGAGAGGGAGACAATAACAGAAGTTTGGCAACGAAGGGGTTGGAGAAACAGATTGATGGAGATAGCACAGTTAGAATTGGGAAGGTGGAAGTGTCGGTAGGTGGAGGAGGGAAGAAACTGAAGGTTAGGAGGGTGAACGAGGGAGGCGGAGGTGCGTTAGCGGTGACGAGGGAGGAGGGGAAAGGGAAGGACGTGAATGTGAAGGTGGTGGCGGAAGCGGGTATTCTAAAATCGCAACAAGAACCGAAAGTGAATGTCAAGGAGAAAGTGCAGGCAAACGCTGGTGCTGTTAACAGTAATGCACATTTCCATTTTATTCCGGTGTATAATTATGTTGTTGAGGATAGAAAATGGGCAACCTCAGGGTTGATCGCTACGGTGCACGGGGGGATTATGTTGTGGCACTTCAGCAACGCGTCGTGGATGCTAGTTTTCCCTATGTTGCAGTCACTCCCATGGGGGGGATAGGGTGTTTCTTAATTGTTCTGGTGACAAAGATATCTGGCAGGTGTTTCTTGGGGCAATTGATTTTTTCTCCATGCTGTTCTCAAGTGCTATTAAGTGGTCGGTGGAGGAGGTTTGATACGAACGGGGGACATGGTTGCGAGTATATGGAACTCCCATTCATGCTTGGAATGAGAATTTATTTCGTTTATGTGTTTTCGGAAATGGTAGATTTATTCACGCAGACGAATGCACGGTTAATAAAGCTCGCCTAGACTATGCACGTATTCTTGTTTCAACGTCACATTTAGAGATTTTGAATACGACATCGGAATGTGTCATTGATGGGAAGAAATATGTCATTAAATTGGTGGAGGAATGGGGTTATGTGTTGGGCGAGGATGCTTTTATGACGGAGGTTGATTCTTCACCGGAAGAGTCTTGTAATCCAAATGATGATGTTGGTTTGGAAGAGGTTCAAGGAGAGTGGGAGTTGGACGACTTAGTAAATGACTTACAAAAAGAGTGGAGCCAACATGAAGGTAAGAAGGAAGCTTCTTTGAATTCTCATCATTTATCCCCGAAGAATAATAATGTGGAGGAATGCAATTCAGAGTTTTTTGAGGTGCAACTCTCACCGGTTCTACAACCTATGTCGATGCCAAAAAACGATGTTGTTAAAGGTGTAAGATTTAATAAATAGAAGCAAGCAGATAGGGTGTCAGAAGTCTCTAACATGGGACCATGGAGTATAGACTGGTTACCACAACAGAAACCTATTTCGGAAGAAGGTGTCGTTTTTTCATCCACTAGTGATGTTCGCAAATCCAAACAGGTGGAGCATGTACACGACAAGTCTATTTCTCCATCAGGTAACGTTACATCAAAGAAGAAGAAGGTTGGTGTTGTACACAACTCAGTTGGTTTTATGAAAAAAATTGCACGAATGCCGGCAAAGGACCGTAATCAGATTTTAAAAATTTTGAAAAAACAAAAGCGGAAAAGGAAGGTATATGTTGCGAATGTGATAAGTGTCAAAAAGGAGTTAAATAGACTATATATTTTAGGCACTTTGATTACTTGGTTTGCAAGTTATCCTGCGAAATGCTCACAAATACTGAAGAATCATTCAATTATGCTTTTCACATCTAATGCCAACTCTTTGTAGGAAAATGCATGCCTGGAAACTTTTGAAGCAAGAAAACATGAAGAGATGCAAAGGTCAACTCGCCACGGCGAGCTCAAAGGCGAGCTGAGGCAGAAAGTTGAAGTTACTCGCCTCCAACTCGCAATGGCGAGTAGAAAAGGCAAGCAAAGGCAGGAAGGCATAGTTACTCGCCTCCCATGCGCCATGGCAAGTGCAGGGCGAGCACAACTCGCCATGGCGAGCATATTCACTCGGGAGGCGAGTTAAGGCGGTCTAACCCCTCAGGCTGACGTGGCAGAAACCCACTGGGGAAGCAAGCTCAACTCGCCATGGCGAGCACACCTACTCGCGAGGCGAGTTGAGTCAGAGAAAAAAGTATAAAAAGCCTTTCCAATCAGATCAGAAGGGATCTCATACCATATATTATCTGATGCCATTTTAGGAAGAGAAAAAAACAGGGGAAAACACAGAGAGAACCTAGAGAGCAAGGAGCACAAGGATTGAAGGAAGACACAAGATCATTGAGACATCATGGCTTGGTTCCATTCCATCTCTTCTTCTCTCCTTGTAAGGTTACCATGACAATGAGTAACTAAACTCTTTTTGTTGGGATCAAATGTAGTTAACTCTATTAGTATGTATTCCTTTTGATTGGGATGTTGTGTGATTCTAATTTATCTTATGATATTGATGTTATTCTTGCTCTCCATGTTTTGATCTTATGGATTTGAATGGTGATTGAAAAATACCTTTTGAATCTAGGTTAGAATAATCTTCTATCAATACTTTTGTTCTAGACATGGAATTTAGGTTGGTAATCACTTTGGATATTGGAACTTAAAGCTTTTGTATCATTGTATAGTGCGAGACATCGACGATACAACGATACAATCGACTATTGGGCCGTTTAATAGTGTGAGACATCGACAATTAAACGATTCAATAGAATGCACGATATCATTTGGACACGAATGATGTTGTTGAGCAATATGTGATAATATCGATTGATAATTAGAATCCGCAACCCAAATCCGAGAATACGTACAAGTAGGTTGATGAAGTTTAATCCCAGCATACTTATTTCCCTGTTAACTCTCGTCCCATTTATAAATTCTTAGTTGATAGTTTATGAAACAAACCATCGGAAAACCCTAGCTCAGAACGATATCGATTGTTGAACGGCTTAGAATATCGCACCAGTCCCTGTGGAGACGATAACAAAAATACTTACTTTTGATACTACATCAGAATGCATCATCAAAGGCTACAACAGATTCAGCGACTGTTTCTACGAAAAATTCTTCTTCATCTGTGGAAAATGATTGGGTGAATTGGGTACATTTACATGGGGAGCCAAAGCTGGTGGCGGAGGATGTGAAGGAATTGGGCAAGATTGTGGGGGTGAAATATCTTTGTAACACGACAAACACTTTTAATTTGCTATCGAGGGAGGGGAGGAGAGAGTGGAGGGCGGCTAGAGGTAGTGAAGTGGCGGGTGATGTTGATGGGGGGAAGAAGGCCGAGTAGGGTGTGTGGGATGGGGTGGGTGCAGTGGTGGGCAGGGTGGTCGGAAGTTTCAATGAAGATTCTTACGTACAATGTGAGGGGATTAGGCGGATGTGAGAAGAGGAAGGAGGTGCGACAGTTAGTCTTAGAAAAACATCCTTTGGTGCTGTGTTTACAAGAGACCAAGTTATAGGTGATGAATGATGCGATCTTAAAATCTTGTTGGGGTAATAATCCCGTTGGTTATTCTTATCAACCTTCAAGTGGGGCGTCTGGTGGTTTGGTTACGGCGTGGGACGCCTCCAGGTTGGATGTCTGGTTCTCAATGAGCTTTAAACATGTTTTGATCATAAAAGGAACGGTTATAGATTCAGGTGTCGAGTTTATTATTTTTAATGTGTATGCACCGTGCGACCTGGCAGCTAAAAAGGACCTATGGGAGCGGATGAAGCCGCTTGTACTTAACAACAATGATCTCTGTTTGTGTGTCTGTGGGGACTTTAATTCAGTTCGTTATGTTGAAGAGAGGAAAGGAAGAGGTTTGGTGTTCGGACAGGTGGATGCAAATTTATTTAATAAATTCATTAACGACTGTTTACTTATTGACTTACCCTTTTGCGGTCGGTTGTTCACTTGGTATCGAGGTGACGAAATTTCTATGAGTAGACTGGACAAGTTTCTGCTGTCGAGCAAGTGGTGTGAGAAATGGCCAAACTACATTCAAGTTGCTTATCAGCGGGGTCTCTCTGATCATGTTCCTTTGTTATTACATATCGATGAAGTTAATTGGGGTGCTCGTCCGCTTCAGATGCTTAAATGCTGGTCAGATTTACCGGGTTATACAGACTTCGTTCGAGCTAAGTGGGGAACCTTCAACTGCGAAGGCTGGGGCGGTCATGTGTTACAACAGAAACTTAAGTTGATGAAATTCAGTCTAAAGGAGTGGCATCAACACCATGTTCAGAATATGGGGTGTCGGATGACGGAGGTTCAAAATAATATGTCAGTGTTGGACATTAAAGCAGAGTTGTCAGTGCTTTCGGATGAGGAGGCAGCTGAGCTTCATGAGTTGTCTGTCAATTTGCATTCCATGGCCCGTTTACAGAATAATATTAATTGGCAAAATTCAAGAATGAAATGGCTTGAGGAAGGGGATGCTAACTCTAAATTTTTTCATGGGTGTATGTCTAATCGACGGCGTCAAAATGCAATTAACGTGGTGTCTGTTGAGGGTGTCAGAGTCGAGGGGGTTCAGAATGTCCGTGCGGCTGTTTTCTGTCATTTTTCAAATCATTTCAAGTCCACAGGAGCAGATCGGTCAGGAGTGGATGGACTTCATTTTTGACAGTTATCATGGGTGGAGGCGGCCAATTTAACAAAACCCTTCACCCGTGAGGAAGTAAAGAGGGTCGTTTGGGATTGTGATAGTTTTAAGAGTCCGGGCCCCGATGGTGTCAGCTTCGGGTTCTTAAAAGATTTTTGGGATTTATTACAGGCAGACTTTATGAGATTCTTGGTGGAATTCCATAGAAATGGGAAGTTGACTAAAGGCTTGAACTTTACTTTTATAACTTTGATTCCAAAGGTTACCAGTCCACAAAGGCTTAATGATTTCCGACCTATCTCTTTGGTCGGGTGCTTGTATAAGGTCCTCGCTAAAGTCCTTGCGAATAGGCTTCGTTCTGTGGTGGGCAGTGTGGTATCTGATTCTCAATCTGCTTTTGTCAAAGGTAAACAAGTTTTAGATGGTATTTTAATTACTAATGAAGTGGTTGATGAAGCTCGGCGTAAACATAAGGAGTTACTGTTGTTCAAAGTGGATTTCGAAAAAGCGTATGACTCGGTTGACTTCAAGTATTTGGACTATGTCATGGCTAAAATGAATTTTCCAAGAATTTGGCGGAAATGGATTTTTGAATGTGTTGGAACGGCAACATCGTCGGTTATAGTAAATGGTTGTCCCACAGAGGAGTTTCCTATGGAGAGGGGCCTTCGTCAGGGCGACCCTTTGTCTCTGTTCTTATTCCTTTTGGCTGCAGAAGGGTTTAATGTCCTCATGAATGCGGTGGTAAGGGCGGATTTGTTTCGAGGGTACGGTGTTGGGCAAAATGATGAGGTGCGGCTGACACACCTTCAGTTTGCGGACGATACTATTATTATTGGTGAAAAAAGTTGGCAGAATGTGCGTACAATGCGAGCACTGTTGTTACTCTTTGAGGAGATTTCTGGGTTGAAAGTGAACTTTAACAAAAGCATGTTGACGGGTGTAAATATTCCTGATACTTGGCTGTTCGAGGCGGCTTTGTTGATGAACTGTCGTCGGGGTTCGATTCCTTTTGTCTATCTGGGGCTGCCTATTGGCGGCGATTCTAGGAAACTTTCTTTTTGGAAACCTGTTGTCGATCGCATAGTCTCTCGCCTGTCGTCGTGGAACCACAAGTTTCTCTCCTTTGGTGGTCACCTGGTACTTCTGAAGTCTGTCTTGTCTTCTCTTCCGGTTTACTTTCTTTCCTTTTTCAAAGCCCCTGCAGGTATAATTTCCTCTATTGAATCTATTTTTAAATTTTTTTTTTGGGGGGGTTGTGAGGATAATAGGAAAATAGCATGGATAAATTGGGAGTCTATTTGTACTCCGAAGGAGGAAGGAGGGTTGGGGGTGCGAAGAGTGGGAGCTTTTAATTTATCTTTGTTGGGGAAGTGGTGTTGGAGGATGTTGTTGGAGAAGGATGGTTTATGGTATCGAGTCTTGAAAGCTCGGTATGGGGGCGGTTGAAGGAGGGAGGGTCTCACTGTTCGACTTGGTGGAGGGCGATGTGTAGGATTCAGGAGGGTTTAAAAGAGGGTGTTGGGCGGTGGTTTGATAACAACATTCGTCGTGTGGTGGGAAATGACAAGGATACTTTATTTTAATAGGATATATGGGTGGGGGAAGTTCCTCTAAAACTAAAATTCCCCCGCTTATACGAGCTTGCTATGAATAAAATGTGTTCAGTGGCGGAGGCGAAGAGGGACATAGGCGCGGATCCGGAGGGGGGAGGAGAGAGGGTGTGGCGGCGTCACTTGTTTGCTTGGGAGGAGGAGAGTGTGAGGGAGTGTTCTATTTTACTTTACAACACTGTTTTGCAGGATAATGTTCATGACGTGTGGCGCTGGTTGTTAGATCCTATTCACGGCTATTCGGTGAAGGGAGCTTATTATTTTCTTACCACCACCGCTGATTCTTCGGATAGGACTATGGTTGATGATGTCTGGCAAAAACATATTTCATCAAAGGTGTCTGTGCTCGTGAGGTGGCTTCTCCGTAATCGACTTCCTACGAAAGATAACTTGGTGCGGCGACAGGTCATTCCCATTACAGATACGGGTTGTATTACAGGTTGTGGAGGGTTGGAAACTTCAGCACATTTGTTCTTACACTATGACATATTCAGCTCTCTTTGGCACCATGTATGGCGCTGGTTACATATTTCTTCGGTGTCCCCTGGCAATATCAGACAACATTTTATTCAATTCACTTCAATGGCGGGGCTGCCTAGATTCACTCACATTTATGAAAGTAATTTGGTTTGCTTCTGTTTGGGTTATTTGGAAGAAAGGAACAACCATGTGTTCCAAAATACAGTCACTATCCCTTCGGTCCTTGTTGAACAGGTCAAATTAAATTCTTTCTTATGGTTAAAGTCAAAACACGTCGATTTTGCATATAGTTATCATGATTGGTGGCAAAATCTCATTCTTTGTATGGGTCTTCAATTGTAAATTGTTTCTGTTTTGGTGGTGGTTAATTGCTGCAGCCACCTTGATCTTGTAAATACTTTTGGGTGGTTTGCCCTTTGCGCACCTTGTGCGGCGTGAATTATTGTTGTTAATATATCTCATTTTAGTTTGTTAAAAAAAAAGTATTTTAATTAAAAAAATGATTTTTTGGATAAAGAAAAACAGAACAAAGGCACGTTTTACATACTGAGGTGGTTATGTCAGTAATATTACTGAAGCAAGACACGTAAGTGGTGGTGGTATAAGATAAATAAGAATGAATATGGTGATTATTGAGAAACTTTGCAGGAAATGATTAATAAGTAGTTTTTGGCGGTGAGCACAATTAAATTTGTTCAGAAAGAAAAGATCTGTTCAGTTCGTGCATTTTCGTGGGCATTATACTCGTACCATTTAGCAATGCTCCCAAAAATATGGGTATATTGCAACTTGCACTGTTTTTCCATTATCTTGACTAGCGAAAAGACGGGCAGACGGACACTCACATGCCCGTTTTTCTGCTTTTTTTATTGCACAAATGTTTGAAAATTATGAACTGTATTTTTTCTTATGAAATTTTAATTTTATTTAAAACAAAAAATATAAATGTTTGTTGCTTTCAAATTATAACAAATAAAACTAACTATTATTATCTATTTCAATGACATCAACAATATAACCAAAAAAAAAAAAATCTAAATCCTAATTTTTTTAATGACACCAACAACAATCGTTATTATAAAAAAAGTAAGTATAGGTATACTCATAGTTTGTTACACTTTTGAAACGATAAAAAAAACAAACTGGACATATATATACACACACTCATATACAGGTTTGTTTGTTACACTTTTATTTTAATAATTGAAATTGATCTTATCTATTTGTCATTTGTGTTTTTTTTAAATGAAAATTGAGTGTAAGTTTGAAAAGAGACAAAATATACTATTTTTTTATTTATAGATTCATTATCTGCTGTAATAAATTTGCAACTGAAAACAAATGAACTTAAATTGAACGAAAAAATACATAATCGTATTTTTGGACGTGGTACATGTGGTACTAACTCGACCATCCAAAAATTAAATTAAATGAGGTTCCTATGCTTTATTCATCTAATCAAGCAATCCAATGGGTTGACAAACCACTCGTTATAGAGACACGGTTCACCATGCTTCCTCCAAAAAAACCACTGCCAAGAAATACTTTTGATCACATCCACCACCTCTAAAGCCGTCAATGATTTTTAAGAAAAAAAATGAGATCATTCCGCAGCCTCCAAATTAATGACAAAGTTGTGTGCCAAATCAATAGTAATCCCTTAGTAATCTTCTCATGACGAGAAAAAAACAACAAGTTTCCAGAAGAGTGAAAGCATTATTCGGTTGAACCATCGAAACACCTAGCCACCGGTAAATCTCATACCAAACATGAATTGAAAACTAACATAATTATAATAGAAAGACATTATTTATGCTCTTTTTATTGCTATAAAGATGTTTGTGACTTTTAAATTATAATAACCCAACAAACCATGTTTATCTATTTCAATAACACAAACAATATATATATATATATATATATAAAGAAAATATGTTTAAAATACATAAGTTTGGATTTACTTTTTCGTTACCTATTTTACCCTTCATTTAAACTATTTTATCCTTTAATAATATCATTTTAAATTTTAATTAAAAAAATCAAATCTCATTAAAATATGAAATATCCCAATACAATAGGAACAATATTATCAATATTATATATGAAAAGGATAGAGATTTTTGGCTGAATTTTTTATAGATAGAGATTTTTGGCTGAATTTTTTATAATTCCAATTATACCCATAAACAAATTTTCCAATATTAATATTATATTGTTGTTGGTATTAAAAAAGATAAGAATGTATATTATATTTGTTAAATTATTGTTGTTATTGAAAATGATAAACATGATTTTTTTGGGTTTGTTACAATTTAAAAGTCATAAATATTTGTACTTATAATTTTAATCAAAATCAAAATTTCATATAAAATACGGTTCATAGTCTACACGCGCTACCGCAACAAAAAGAGCGAAAAGACGAGTATGTGATTGCCCGTCTTTTCGCTAGTCAAATATCAAATAGTTTTTTATATTTTATAATGACATCAACAATGGAAAGTCCGCCCAAGTATAATTTAACCTGATCATAATAAAGCTGCTACCTAACAATAATAAAAGTTGTTAAAAAGATAATATTGGGATTTTAATTTAATCTAAGGCTAATTTTGACAATGCAATAAATTTTTAAAGAGATCCTCTCCCCTCCCCCTCAGAAAAACTCCAATTTGGGGGGAAGCAAAAAGTGGGTCTTGAATGGATTTTCTCTCCCCCTCCCCTCTCCTCCACTGAACAGTGCAATTGAGGGAGCTCAGGCAACACAAGAACTAATAGGATGGCAGACAGATGATATTTTTAGGTGCACCACTACACTTGCATGCATTTTTGCGGCTTCAATGACACATTAATCTTCTAAAGATTGCAATTTGTTAGTTGTTTGATTATTTTAAAAATTGCACTTTTGTTTAGTAGTGACAACACCAACTATTGAATTTAATGGTCCAATGAATTTGCCACTTGATTTGGTTAGGGACAGACGTATAGTTTTTAGAACTGCTTTGAAGGCACTGGTGCAAATCCGTTATTAATATTTTTTATTATTAGAGTAAACAAGCAACTGACAACATCTGTTCTGTTTTCATTTCTATTTCATGAATCATGATATAATTGAAATTATTTGTATTTGTTATATTTGAGCCTATTTTGGAAGAATCAACACATTAATAGAAGAAGACAACACTCTAATGGTTCATTTGTCTTGATAAAAGGTTTTTGATTTTATAATTTGATATAAATTTTGTGACTTCAATTTTTCAATGAGTTTTCATTTTCAATATAACTTAAGATTCGTAAACTTGAAAAGTTTCAAGTTTTTGTCATTATTTGGTTTGCTATTATTGTGTATTTGAAGGATATTTGTCTTCGTATATGACATGGATTCATTCAATGAAAGATGTGTCCAGCCCTTGGAACTTTGATGAACTTCAGAGACCTTCATACTACCCTCGGCAGTACTAAGTGGCTGGTAATTCATCTTAACTAGAATTCATAAAGTCGATACATGTATGAATATTTCTAAAATGTCCTTGATTTGGTC
>Ga0228710_1000284_pt1 | contig 56825 bp, 36 predicted proteins | sample MedpolnodulmetaG_FD_177995 | JGI IMG/M metagenome (GOLD analysis project Ga0228710, IMG submission 177995) | Root nodule microbial communities from Medicago polymorpha collected in Santa Monica, California, United States - pink nodules | ecosystem: Host-associated > Plants > Roots > Nodule... | reverse complement strand
AAACAAAAAAAAAAAAAAAAAAAACCTAAACTAAATATGTATAAATACATAATACATGTGAATAGGCAATGTGCCACATCGTATATAAGAATGACTTTGACTAATAGATTGTATAGAAATGACCAACTTACATTAAAAATATGGGATTTGCTAGGATACATCCAATAGTTTTTTATGAATGTGTGTTTTAGCAACATGCACCTTTGGGTGCATTTAGCTACTTTTGAGTTATGACATGTTAAAACACTCCTTCTAAACAAATAAATGGGTGTATTTTAGCAAATGCTTGTGGGAGTTGCTAACTTACGCCCACTTATTTTTTAGAACGAGTGTTTTAACAACATTCACTTTAAGGTATATTTAACAACTTTTTAGTTACATCTTTATTAAAACACGCTTTGATAAAAACTAGTGGGTGTATCCTATCAAACCCTTTAAAATATAATGTAAAGGACTAAATTGAACTATTTTATAGTTAATGGACCAACATGTGCCTCAAAAGTAAATTAAGAGACAAAATGTATTTAACCAAAAAAAATTATATTTTTGGAAGTACACATGTGAACTTCATAAATTTTCTAAAAGTATGAATTTAACTTGAGAAATGATATGTGTACAGTTATTTTGTAATAATTTTTGAACAACTTTATCTCACATGCTCAATTATATTCGTATCATCTCTTTTTTTTCTTTTTTTCTCTCTATTGTTTTTGAACAATAAAAATAAAACTATCACAAAAATTATCATCAAATGGTTGTACAAATATCATTACTCTTTCAACTTGTATTTTAGAAGTAAAATGTTGAAGATTATTTCGGATGTAGACACCTACAACTCTCATTTAATATTGTTGTTGAGGGGAGAAAAAGTAGCTCCAAAGTATGTAAGTGCATGTTTATTTTGAGGTAATTTCTTTTTTTATTCACTCTTTTTTCACATGTCCTACTGAATTTCAAAAATACATTATTATACAATCTAAACTCTTCTTTGAAGATTTTTAAATTATATAATTCAAAAATTCTAAAAAACAGTTTGAATTATATAATTCAAACAAGAGATTTTTGAAATTCAATAGGATGCGAGAAAATAGAGTAAAATGAAAAAAAAAATGACATTTTCTTTTTCTCTTCATTGATTTCTCATATGTTCTATATGTTTTGGATTATAGAATCCAAAAGGCCTAAACATCTCATAAAAAGCCTCCAAAATCATTAAAATATTTCAGAATTAAGAGTTTGAATAGAATGTGCGATAAACTTACGTGATGGAAAAAGTAACAGCGAAAAAGAATTTGCCTTATTTTGCTGGTTCACACATCTCGATCAATTGAAATACGTGGCCAATGTGACCTGATACGTCCCATATATTACTCTCACCGTCCAGTCATGACTAGTAGTACTGGTACCTTGACTTTTCAAAATATTAACTTAAATTTGAAGTGGTGCATGGTTTACGAATGTAGTGCTTGTGTTACATCGATTTAGATTAATCGCAAACAAATAAAAAATAGATACTTAAGCAACGGATATACCCTGATGTATGTACGATCTAAATTCTTAAATATAATAAATTAATTCCTTCAAATAATTTAATAATAAAAGCTTTGAAGTGTAAATGCATTACGATACATTAGCCAGTGACACTAATGAAATACACTTCAATGGCTAATGAAATCATTGAAATGTTATAAGGTTTTTCCCTCAAAAATAAATAATACCTTTATTGGGGGTAATTCTAATTTGGACACAATCCTAAACCAAATTTATTTGGACACATACTTACAAATTAAAATATATATATATATATATATATATATATATATATGATTAAATCATTTCTCGTTTAATTTTTTATATTTTTGTGTTTCCAAATAAATTGATCCTTGATCAGATAGGTGTTGAGATGGTAGTATATGAATGTGAAAGCAAAGAGATTTCAATAACGTATGTATGTACGTGTAGAGTGTAGAATTGGAAACGTAGTTGTCTAGTTGACTGAGGCCATGGCCTGCACTCTGCAGGCTTAGAGTCACCTGTACCCTGGCATTTATTGGAGACTATGGAGGACCACGATGATGATGTACACATACTAGTATACTACTACATTCTAGAATACTGTCACGAGTCACGACAAGGATAAATTGTCAACACCATTGTACCAAAATATATATAAAAATAAATTGTCAACAATAATATATTGGTTCCCCTCAACAACAAAAAACCAATATATTGAGATCACAAAATGCATACTCTCAATGATCACCAAACCAAAATATAAACAAAGACAAATGATAACTTATGCCCTCAAGTGCACATGTTAAAGAACTCATTATAAACATATACTGATATGCATATCAAAAGTCATGCAGTCAACTTCTTAAAATTAAATTATCATGTTTTCTAATGCAAAGTTGTTTATTTTGGGTTCTTTAACATGTGCCCTTAGGGCACAAGTTAACATGACCTTTTGAACATTTTTTTTATGATGTGACATACTTATTTATGATAGGACATTGTTTATTTAACATATTTTTGTTGATATAAATATTCATTGTGGTCTAATAAGTTTCGACACATCATAAATGAATAAGCTAGATCATAAAAAAACAACAAAAAAATGATTCGAGGGACCAAAACCTAAAAAAAAAGTTGAATAAAGGAATCCAAAAATTGATTTTTAAAATAAGAGAATCAATATATCATTTTTTTTTTAAAGTAGAGGGATTAAAAGTGCATCTAAGTTAAATATTTTAAAAAAATGTCTACCCATTACAAAGATTATGAAGTACCTCATCCATCCCAAATTATATAACATTTGGACATATCACACGTATTATAAAATATCATTAATTTTGTATAGGAAAAAGATATTACGAGTCAGTTTTACAAAATTGTCCTTAATAAATAATATGTGAAATATAAATTAAGGAATTGAAAGAAAGTGGAGTAATAAATAGTTAATGGTATAATTGAAAAGTAACATTAATGTTTTATTAGTATTGTAATGCGACTTATAATTTAAGACAAATTTATTTTTTAAAATGATTTATAATTTATAAAAACATTTAAATTAACAAAAATTGATATATTTGATTTAATATTTAAACCAAATACCACAATCGTTGCTTATCCAATATCTCTTATTAAAATACCAAAAAAGGTATATTTAAAAAGTACTTCACTAAAATATATGTTACATGTCTACTAATATATTCTAAAAAGAAATCTACTAGCATATAAAAAGTATTTGAAAAGTACTTCACTGGAATATACGTTACATGCCTCCTAGTATAATAAAAAGAAGTCTACTACTAATGATGAGAGGTGGCCGGCACCCCGTTAAACAATCATTTAAGATCGGATGCATTTTCATTTTTGACCATGGAGAAAGAAAAGTCGTATTCGTACAAAATAGATAAGCATGTCCGTGTCTCATAAGTGTACCTCAGTTGATACTATTAGAGATATTATATGTAGAGTTGAAGATTGAATCTCAAATTTTCTAATTATTTACGTGATGTGCGTGAATCTATCCATTAGACTATGTGACAAAAATAAAAATTATTCTTAGTTTATTATTGTAAACAAATTCTTAATTAATAGAAATGTTACAAAAAAAAATATTATATCAAGTCACGAACAAAGTCAGGAATTAAGCTTAAACGGGTCAATGTGTCTTAATGGGTCAATGTGTCTTAATGAAAAGACTAAAACAAATTTTGAATATATAACGGTGAAACAACAAAAACACAAGCATATAAGGATGAATTCAGATGAAATTGCGACCAATTAATTGTTAGCATTCCAGACAATGATTTGAGTCTTAGTTAAGGATTAATTAGGGTTTTTCTATAAATTTCAGACAGATCCTCACTTTTCTTTTTCGTTGTTGTTAAGGAACCTAGTTAAGCAACCCCACTTTACGAACTTAGATTTGGTGATGTAAATGTATTACACAATTACTTGTGTGACTTACAATTATAGATTGTTTGATTTAAATCAATCATTCAACTAGATAAAACTATAGTCTAAATCGTCGAATCTCAAATCAATTACTACAATGAATGTCTGATGATAATTTATCTATTATTTTAAAAACTTCGAATTTATCTCAAAACCGATTAATCTAATAGGATCAATCTCATCATCGACTAGCTGACTGCTTAAAGTCACGACAAATAACTAATACCCTTAAAATTGCACTGTTTCGTTTGAGGTCCTCAATTTTACAAATCCTCAAGCCTCACACTCAAATCTACTTCCGTAGTAGATTGAGTGGTAAAGAATACACCCAAGAGATTAATCATAGAGATTATCTATGTGAGAAGAAAATCCACCTAACTTACTTACATGTCCAAAAACCGTACACATTAGTTCAAAACTTGAATTTCTCTCTTTCTATCCATACATTTATAGTTTTGGTTTAATATATACAAATTCAGCAACCCAAAAACTCTAAATAGAAAAGAAAGAAAAAAATTATAAGGAGATAAATAAAAAAAGATTAAAAAAGAAAGTCATAATGAAGCATTAGCAATGTAATAATCATCATGATGAGAAAAAAGAGAAACATCATCATCTTCATCTTCAGAAGCAGCATCATTCCATAACCGTTGATTATAATCTTCCATTTTATGATAAGGCACAAAATGGGTCCTACAAAGTGGACATGTTTTCTGATCATGATCAATCCAACGGTCCACACACGTCCGATGAAACATATGTCTACAGTTGGCCATACATCTGATCTCTTCTTCTCCGGCGAACTCGTTTAAACACACTGCACACCCCACCGCCGGTGAAGAATCTCCTCCGGCGAGGTCATTGAAAGTGATGATTGGGAGAAATTCTCTGATGAGGATTGCGGAGAGAGTGGGACGGTGGATGTGGGAGTCTGGTAGGGTGGTGGAGGAGAAGTCGGTGTCGAGGAGGTCGGAGAGATGGAGGAGAGAGAGGAAGGAGATGGTGAGGGAACGGAGGAAGGAGAGGAGAGAGAGAGTGTAGAGGAAGATGTTGGGGACGGAGACTTCAGGGTACCCTACGGGGAATCCCATTGAATAATAGAGAGAGAATGTAGAGAGAGAAAGAAGGAGTGAAGGAAGGTTTTTTTTTGGTGTATGGTGTTTGGAGAAAGGGAGGTATATATATATTGGAGTTAGAGGCCGGTGGAGTGGAACAAAATATGAGAGAGTGATAGAAAATTGACCAAATTTTTCAATATTTTTCAAATTATTTCCATGAGCCAATCATCTTCTAAACTTGTGGTCATTATGGAGAAACAATGAAGATATTGAGTTTTCAAGGACGGAAAAGAAAAATTACATTGACCCAAGAAAATTTCAGTGTGAAATCAAAATTTGTTCATAAATATAAATTTTATTATTGTTACCACTCACTAAAAATGGAAGACTAACATAAGAATAAGAATGTAAAAGTTTACGTGAAACCTTTATTATAAAGATATTGTAATATGTGGATATCAAGATTTAAACTTTAGATTTTATATTTATTACGTTAATGTATGTAAGTTATATTTAATATTTTTTTAATAAAATTTTGATTTTGTTTGAAAGTTTATGTATAGATACTTTTTTTTTGGATAGGATTTATGTATAGGTACTTGTGATTTTTAAATTTAAATAAATAATAATAAATTATGTTTATTTTTACAAATAATATAACAAATACAATAAAAATATATATGTTTTTCATTAACAACAATATGACATCATTAAAAATAAATTTTAAAGGGGTATAATTTAAATAATGAAAAATTCAATCCAAAAAATAATGTATTCACTTTATATATTGTTATAGGTAACTTTATTTTTTTTCAATTCTTTTAAAGTTATATTTCACATACCATCAATAAATGGTATTTTTGTAAATAATACATTATTAACTATATTTTTTAATTTGTGTTAAATTAACGTACAATTTGGAATAGATGGAGTGCATAATTTAGGACGGATAAAATACAAGATATGGGTTTTCTTTTGTCCACAATTCCACACTCATGATAATATGGACAAAATCATTCCAACATTCTACAAGATATAATTTGATCTTTGAATTCAAATGATAGCTTCCAAATTTTATTTTATTTTTGAACAAAGCTTCCAAATAATTGGCTAGCTTCTATTTGATTAAAAGCTAGTAATAATCACTTTTTTACAAACAATGAAATTAATACTAATGTTATTGTTGAACAAATTAAGATTCATGCTTTGTGGTGGCTTAAAGTAAAGGTGAAGTGCTTCAACTACAACTTAAACTACGGTGGCACAATTTGTTGAAATGTCTTGGTTGCATAATAAATTATAGTTGAATTTTGAAAGTCAAGTTATTAAAAAAAATTATTATTGATTAAAAACGATTTTATAACCGAAGTAGATTTGAATTATGATGTTTGAGATTATATACATCAGCAAACTCTTTTTATAGATTTTTATTATTAAAAAAATTTAATACACCAAGAAGAGATTACACATATTTTGTGCCGAATAATTTTGAGGATCAACCATGAGATGTATATATCACCTTTTTTTTTTTTACCTTTGTCATAAAAAAAATTCTAATCATGCAATTCCTAGATGATCAATATTATTTAAATATTTCTCGAAAAGAAATATTTTTTTAAGGAAAAGAAAAATATAACTATGTCCAAATGAACAGTTTTATATTACGCAATTAATCAAACATTACCCATGGATAAGGATAAGAATAGTTTTGGTTCTGGTACGGTTTGTTTAGTAAAGCTTAGTTGATATTTCACAAAACTTGTGTCACTAAAATACTTGACAAGTCCAATATGCTTCAGTAGGGAAAGGGTGGAAATACATATGATAGTAGTGGGCAACCTAACCATCATCGTTATCATCTTCTCATGCTACAAATTAATCATCACAATTTATTTATTTATTTATTATATAAAGAGCACGAACAATAGGTGATTATGAAGAACATAAACAATTCATGATTGATCCTCATCTTTATTAAAAATAAAAAAAAGACTGATCCTCATGTAATTAGTTAAGGTATGAACGATCTCATTCAATTGTCTCTTGTTAAAAACAACACTGCTAATTGCTATGTTGAAAATGTAAAGATTGTAACACTACCCCAATAATTACTTCACTGACTCAATAAATTGTGAGTGTATATATATATATATATTTTAAGCAAGCAAATTTAAGGTGTTTCATTCATAATAATAGTAGCAATACAAAAGGGAATTACATCAAAAGTACTGCGTGAAGCATGGGATAAGGCTTCTCGTGCAAGAGCATGAGCGCTACCGTTTGCTTGACGCCTAGTAAAAACAACTACAAAGTCGTTATAGTGATCAAGTAAGGTTCTACAGTTTTGGATGATCGAACCATACTCAGAGAGATTCATCTTACTATTATGCACATCATCTACAACCATTTTACAATCCAGCTCAAAAATGACATTGTGGTACCCTAATGAAGAAATCCATTGAATGCCTTGGTACAAACCCCAAGCTTCACCCTCCGCTACTGTCATCACAGCCTCACAATAAGTTGTCAAAGCAGCAACAAATGTGCCTTTCTCATCACGAAGACACGCTCCCATGCTTACCGTTTTTTTTGTTGTAAAAAATGTTGCATCAATGTTACACTTGAAATAATTTGGAGGAGGAGGTTGCCAATACACGGGTTGCACATGATGTTGTTGGGTTCGATCATTAGTGTGAGTATGTCTTGCATGCTACCATGCATGGAGAGTTCCTTGTGCGCGACCTATGACGTGCTCCATAGTCTCAGTCTTGTCCTCCCATAATTTTAAGTTTCGTTTTCGCCAAAGACTCCATGTTGTCATGGCAAATGTGATTAGTTGAGATGTGTTTAGATGTTGCCACATACGAACAAATACATCTTGAAAACCTTCAGCATCAACCATCAAATTTTCCAAAGTTGTCCACATGTTAATTTTCCTCCAAACAACAATACTATCTGCACAATCAAGAAATAGATGCCAGTTGTATTTTGTGTACCTGTGACAAACAACACAATTTGATTCACAATTGACACCTTTTGTCATCAATCTTTGCCTGTTTGGTAAACAATCCCTTCCAAGCCTCCACATAAAATGCTTTACCTTGGGAGGAATGGCTAACGCCCATAGCTTATTCCAATCTCCTTCAACTTCCCATACATCTCTATTTATCATCACATCCACACAAACTTTGTATGCACTTTAAACCGAATACAAGCCTTTTTATCATATCTCCAAATGATTTCATCACTCTTACCAAGATTCACAAGTGGTATTTGTAATATTTCATTAGCATCTCTATCACAGAAATTCTCTCGCACATAAGTGCTATTCCAACAGCCCATATTTGCATCAATTAAAGAACTAACCTTTAAAGGAAGATTAGAAGCGGTAGTGTGAGTGACAACATACAGGTTTGTATCATTACGCAGCCATGGAGTATTCTAAATTGGTATCAAAGAGCCATCACCAATTTTCCAACGGTAACCTGCCTTTAACAATGTTCGAGAGGACTAGATGCTACGCCAAACATAGCTAGGATTATGCCCCAAGGACGATCCTAAAAAATCCCCATTTGGGAAGTATTTATCTTTGAAGATTCTAGACACCATAGCATCAGGGTTGGTCAAGAATTTCCAACCTTGTTTCCCTAACATTGCCAAGTTGAAACCATAGATATTGTGAAAGCCCATGCCACCCCATTCTTTCCTCATTGTCAATTTATCCCAACTGAGACATCAGATACCATTTCTATTTTCACCTTTCGCACCCCACCAAAAAGAGTTAAGCATTCTCTCTATCTCATCACCAATGGAAGTTGGTAAAAGAAAGACTCCCATACAATAAGATGGAATTGCTTGTGCCACCGATTTGATTAAAACCTCTTTACCAGCTTGAGACAACATTTTACTGCTCCAACAAGAGATTCTATTCCATATCTGATCCTTAATATAATTGAAAATAGATTTCTTACTCCTACCAATCATGGACGGTAGACCAAGATATCTTCCTGTACCCAAACATTCGGTTACCTGTAAAATATTTGACAGGGTATTCCTCAAAGTGGTTGAAACATTTTTACTAAAGAATATTTCTGATTTTTGCATATTGATCATCTGACTAGAAGCGTTAGCATAATCATCTAGAATTTTTTTCAAAACATTTGTTTCAACCTCATTAGCTCTAAAAAACAGAAAGCTATCATCTGCAAAAAACAGAAAGCTATCAATTATTTTAAATATAATTGATATATTTAAAATATCAATTATATGAAATTGATATTTCATCTGATCTTATATATAAGAAAATATTGAGTAAATTGATAAATTTAGTCTAAATTTTAAATTATATGCATCAACTTTTAGTGACAAAATTTTAGAATAAAAATGAATACTACCTCGTATTAAGAATTTAAGATACTTAGTTACATTTACAACTTCCGTTTCTCCCCGAGAATTGATAATCTTATCGGTTTGAAGAGTTCAACCTAAGCAAACAATCAAGACACACCCATTGAATGAATATTTGTTTTTCTTCATGTAATAACATCAACTTTTCATTTCATTCACCAAACTATATATAATTCAATCCAAATAAGCTTAAACAGTGATATAAAAATGTTTTTCAATATAAATAATCATTTTTTTTTACAATTTATATAAATAATCATGTTAGTGCTTTACTTTAACATGAAGAAAGTGGGGGTCCAAATCCTACTCTTGACTCTTGCATAACATTAGTATCTCTATCAAGATAACATAAGGAGACATGATTTCCACTTACATATAGTTCTGATTTTGAAACATGGCCTACCTTGTGAAATGTCATTTTATAATGGGTTCAACACTGTTTGACCATATGGAAAGATAGATAAGGGGGGATTAACCTTACCATCATACACATGATAGATAAGAAGGGGGGCCAATTAGTAAAAAGTGTAGGGTATATCAATTTCAAACGACAAAGGAATCCAAAAGAAGAAGAAAAACATGGACCATTAGTGATGCCTACATGACCAAATTCCGTAGCTGAATCTTTTTCAGAATGCGTTGTGTTTTCTTTTGTCATGTCATTTTTCCTTATATGTATTTATTTCTTTTTTATCACATGTCTTACTTATCTATGGAAAATGATTTTTCAGAAAAACTATATATACAAAGCAGCTTCTTATTTAAAGTATTATTAAATTCTAATTCTTAAGAAATTTGTAACAAACATATGAAAACTCTTTGAAGAGATTATTTAAAAAAATATATAAAAATTTGTAACAAATGAGTTGAGTATCGAAAGAACAATATCAAATTTAAAATAATTGGCCGATTAAAACAACTATTGAATATTTGGAGGAATATATCTATATATGTTCACTAAAAGTTGATGCATCTGATTTAAAATTAATTTCTCCAACATAGCATATGGATGTGGGTTAGGAAGACATTAGTTTGATGAAAAAGAAAGAACCTTAAATGGGTGCACAATAATTCAAGAATCATATGATGATCAACTCACAGCTTACAATTTAAGGTTTGATTAAATGCTAGGTTTTGGCATTGCTAGGCTATGCAGAGACACCAATGGCCCAACGGTAGGCAACACCATATTACTTGGTCTTATAACTTTTTTAATAGTGCTAACCTTACATACCCTAATATGAGAAATGAACTGAAAAATACTATTGATTATAGATAGGTGAGACATGACTGTCAATAATATGACCAAATTTGCTTCAAACAGCTAGTTATATTTTTTCGTGATTCAACCATATTAGTTTGATGATCGCTGATGTAGATATGTCATAAGGAACAATAATTGATACCATTTTTTTTTAATAAATAATTGATATATTTTGTTAAGATTAACTTGGGCCCTTTACATCACATTCAAATAAATAAAATAAACACTAAGTTTTATTTAAAATTCAAGTAAAAATATAAGTAGTCTTCTTCATATTCTCTTAGCATTCCATTCTTACTCTTCCACAAAACTAACTTAAAAACTGTTTTTCTTTTCACAATAAAAAAAAAAATAGGACCTTATATTTTTTATTCCACAAAAGTAACCTAAATTCATGATTGTGTAAACTTTAAAAATCTATTTAGATCATGTCTATAATCAATATGGGACTAGGAATACTCCTTCACTCATTACACCAAGGACTATTTGGTCTAATGCACAAATAAGAAATAATGTAGCCCAATCACATATCTATGATAAGCAGTTTGAGACTTAATCCATGAGTTACTAGATACAAGTTATAGCATATGATAGTTAATAAAGAATGAATAAAGAAACTGTGTACGCTAAATTAGGTTGATGAATGATAACCGCATCTGATGTATATTGTTGTTGGTTTGAGATCAAACACCAATATTTTAATACATATTTTGATTTTTATCAAAACTAAAATACGAATTTGAATTTTGTGAATGCTAAGATTTTAAACCTTCGTTCATTTTGTTAAGTTTTTCTTACCATGGTAATGATTCTCCCCAAGAGACTCATAACTAATCCAAAAAAATGTGTTTCTTTTTACAATAAAAAAAATGTTGATACCTCATAAATTTAACCATCATAAGATCTGTTTTAACCCATCAGATAGGTTTTGGGTCTGGTTGTTCTCTCGCGTCCATCTTTTGTGTTCTTGAAATCATAATAATAAACGTTATTTATTATTTTGATCCAAAACATTTCAATGAACTTTGATTTCGGTCCCTGATGGAAATTAGATTATGTCTATAACATTGCATATTTCTTTGATTTTGGTTCTCTATTTTTTTTTTTTATGGAGGTTCTCTAATTGTTTTGTCAGACCAAAATTATACGTAACTACTTTTTAATTAATTTTATTTGTATTCGTTCATATCTTAAACTCAATGCTCACCCATTTTTATCACTTCGATTCAATATTCATTCATCTTCAATCTAAAAATTCATAAATTTATAAACCAAACAATTTCATTAATTCTTTCAATTCTTCAACCACAAACTCACATCCTCGCCTACCCTTTCTCATCATCTGGTCGCATAGACAATTCAATCCCAATGTATGATGATGAAGATGTAGCTTCTCTTTATTGACATGTATATGATTTGACATTTATAAGATATAATTTTATAGTGCATCGACATTTTATGTGGTTTATAGTGAACCGATACTTTTTATAGCCCATAATTCATCCAACTCTTATATAAATATATGTGTTTGTTTCAAATACAAAACACGAAAGCTTTCATTTTCTTCTCACATTTCTATTTTGTTTTCGTAGATAGACGAAATGACAAAGCCATTATAAACTCACACACACAAGTGGAAGTACCGGGGTTCGAACCCGGGCATGACATCCGGCCTAACAATTTTGACATTTTACCAGTTGAGTTAGGACTTCTGGATTCTTCTCACATTTCTTACCATTTATGTAAAGTCATCTCATTTCAAGCATGACTCCTCACCAAAGTACTATGAAATTCAACTATTGACGTTGGCTCATATGAAGAGCAACCTTATAACCACTTCTTTCGCTTAGCTCGTTAGACTCAGACGAATTCATAGGTTGCATGTCGTGTTCCTTACATGATTCTTACGAATGAAAACAACAATGGTATTGTGCATCATTTCTAGTCGGTTTAAGGATGATGCCGATGTTCAATCCATGTTTTCGATTGTTGAGGATGAAGAAGGACCGATTTTATATATATCTTTCTTTAAACAGAGTTGTTGTAATTTTATTTCATTATGTTATGTTGTATGTACTATTTGTTTAACTTGAATGTTACGTAATCTTGGTTGTGTTTGATCTACATGTATGTTTGATAGAAAAATAATGTCTATTTTATATTATTCGTTGAAAAACTATTTTTAATTTTGATTGCACTATGAACCACCGATCAAGATGTTTTATTTATTTTTAAATTTCTTTCGGTTGAAACACGTTTTTTTCTCTTCATTTTTCTCACTTATGATCCTTGCTACTTTCATTTCGTTTTGATTGATGTGCACTAGTGTTTTGATGACTAAATTTGGCAAGTACACCAAGCAGTTTTCAAGTAATAAAGTAGCAAGTAAAATCTTCTCCATGAAGATTGTTGTTTCAACTAGGCAACTACCTAAACTTATTAAAACAATAAATAAAAATTAAATGAATGGGACATAACTTGCAAGTTTGATTTGATTTTGCAAAACAGTTGAGTTTAATGCAGAAAAGTAAATAATTTTTTATTGTAGAGTTTAACGGTGGTTAGAATTCTTCGAATCCCTTCGATTTCCTTGTTGGATTAAAGACAAGTAATTATCAATTATGAGACGAGAGTTCTATTTAAGTGATGAGTTTGTGGGATTTTAATGTTCTTCAAGTTGTCAAGTTGCTCCTGTTTATCACAATAAGGTTATATGCACGATACAAAATATAGGGTCGTCAATCTTACTAGGTTTGTATGCCTTCATAAGGTTGTTAAGGTGGATAGTTACTCTTTTAGAAATAATTAAAAGGGTCAATCTTACAGGGTTTGTATGCCTTCGCGAGGTTATAACATTATTAAGGTGGAATTTGTATATTGTCGTCTAAAAGATCTACCTATTTTTATGAATTTTAGAAGTATACCACATACCCTGAATGGTCCTTAGTAGATTGATTCGATAGGTCTAACCCTACTTTACTAAGGGGACATAATAAAGTTTATAATGCAACGTTCAAAAAAATTAACCAGAAATATGCTATGCATCCCCTATTTCTATCTTTAGTTAAAAGACTTTAGGTATGTAACACTCCCTAAAATTCGTAAAAGCATTAAGGTCTTTGCATATAAAAATTAAATAAATTTCAAATCATAATTGAATAAAAATCTTGAATTAAATTGATCAAACAAACATATAGAATTTCATCTTAGAATCTTATCCAATTAGGTTTAGTTACTCATGGTAACTAAAAATAAATTACAAAAGAAATAAAAGATACTCTAAGAACGAAGGTTGATGAGAGATCCCTCCTTTGATATTCCCAGCACATGCATTCCTCTCGAACTGCTTTCTTTTAAACAAGAATCTATGAACGAGGGCTCTTGTATTTACAAGCATATTTTTATATGAGTTTGGGTTGAAAAACTAGGCTTTTCCCAACCCCCGTATGGGAAAAACAATAAAATGTTGTTATTTCCTGCAACCGCACGTGCCTCGCGGCTGAGCTGATGCAGCTTGTGTGTGGTGCCTAAAAACACTACTTTGATCAACACAATTGTGACACTTTTTCCGATGCATTTTTGCCTTTTCTTTGTTTGAGTGCTTTCTTCCATCAAATTTGTCTTGGGACTTGAGATAGATTTTCTCAACTTGTAACGTCTTTAGGCCTCTAGAATCTTCATTCATTGTCCTCCCAATTCTGCATGTCTTGCTTTACCGAATTACATGATTTTTCAATGAAATTCATCAAAAACACCTAAGAATTGATATAATTACACGTCTCGATAAGAAAACATTACAAAATGTCCTTAAACCATACACAACTATTCTAAAACTCATCTTATTTGGTCAAATCTTGACTAAAACGCCTGAAAAATATGTTGAAAACAATGTAAGATGACCTCTCATCACAACGCTAAATTTAAACCATTGCTTGTCCTCAAGTAACAAAAAGAATTTGAATTATAAATTTACATAAATTTTATGACGGACATACATTTCTGAAGAGGTTGCTTAAATCATTATCCATTCCATTTTCAAGCTTGACTAACTTACAATTTTCATGCAAGCGGGGCAAACTTAGAAAAGATAGTTCAGACTTTCAACCACACGCCTTCCTTAAATACACATAGGATGTCTATTTTATTTTCAATATGTGTTCATGTTATTTCCGTTTATTATGTTCGATCTTTGTATGGTCATGTTATGTTAAAAAAATGTCAAGAGCACGTCAAAATTATATCTATTAGTGCCCAAAAACAAATCAATTTTTTTTTTCCGTGAGGATAAACATATCTCATTTTATTTTTTAGGGACGAAAACAAAAATTTGTTTTATTATATAGACGAAAAAACTCATTTAACCCTATTAAAATTTTAATTTCAAGGGATTGTTTAATACATTGAATTTTGTGGAATTTTTTAACGAACTCCAAACATGAAAAAGTCTTTTAAAAAACATGAAATTTTTTTAATTGTTATTTATTTTTAAAATTTAGACCGTCTCTATTAAAAAAACAAACAAAAGAAAAATGTATAAAGAATATTGTGAAAGAGACTATCTTATAATAATTTCTCTTCAATCATTTCTTAAAAAAATTTATAACATGATTTTAAGTCCTTTAAAATCTTATTATATAAATCATTCAAAATTCAAATTATAAATCTCGATAGTTTTTTTTTAGGAAAATCTTGATAGTCATTTAAAATCATAATCCAATACACAATTTATAAATGAAAATTAATATATTTAAAAGGACAAAAACATATTTTTGACCTTTTTTTTTGACAAGATTTTTGACCTTTTTTGAAATTAATTGTTTCATATATCAATAATTTATTTATTTATTTTAAGAAATAAAAAATGATGGTTCTTATTTGAGGACAATTTTAAACTTTTTTACATTGTGAGTAAAATGTCCATTAAACTCTAGTATGCAAACTAAGTTTAAAAGTTTACTCTAATTTTTCTTTTGTACGTTTTCAATGATGTTGAATACATAATTGTATTTGATGTTGTTTATCAATTTGTTTTTGGTCATTTAAAAAAAAATCGATTTTTTTTGGTGGTGACTGCGATCCGAATCCTGAACCTTGCATATATTATGCATTGTCCTTATCAACTAAGTTAAGTTCACGGGACGTTCTTTATCAATTTTGAATGAATAAATAACATTTTAATTTTGTAAAAAAAACATTTTTTTAGAGGGTAAATTTTTTTTATCCAATTTTTTATTTTATTTAAATTTTAACCACAAAAAAAATAATTTTCCAGTGTGATGTTGTTGGGTTGGGGCCATGTAGTTGAACTTGGTTCATCTTCTTCCCAATTCCCAATCCCAAATCCAAATCGCAGATCAAACCTCAAAATCCCACATTTCCATCAATCTTCAATCCCCTCTACAAATTCTCGATCTATGATCTCAATTACAGTAATCTGAAACAAATCTAAGAAGAAGATGTATATGGCATATGGATGGCCTCAGGTCATCCCTCTAGACCAAGGACTGTCTCCTTCTGAGCACAAGATTGTTTATTTCAAACTCATCAATCGTTTGTTGTTAATTGTTTCCCCTACTCACTTTGAACTTTGGAGCTCTTCCCAGGTACTTGGATTCGATCCGTTCAATTTTTTTGTTTAAAGTTTGGATTTTTAGGATAATTCTGATATGGGTTTGGGTTTATTTGACGTGGGTCATTGGAATTTTGTATCTATATTCAATTGTAGGAGTTTTTGTATAATTTTTTGAAAAAAATGAACTTGATTTATGTGTATTGGGTTTTTATGATTTTTGTGGAAAATGTTGAAGTGGGTTATATAAGGGTGGATTTGATGTAATGTGGATATAGTTTGGGCTTAACAGTGTATTTTGATTTTTGTGTCGGTTGATTCAGCATAGAGTGAGATTGGGGAAGTATAAGAGAGATTCAGATTCATTGAAGAGAGAAGGAGAAAACTTGCAGGCTGTGTGGAGTCCTGATGCTAAATTAATTGCTATTCTTGTAAGTGTCCTGCTGTGTGATTAACAATGCAGTTCAACTTTTTCGGCAATATCTTTAGGGAAATGCTAACAAGTGCCCTTAAGGCACTAGTTTAAAAGTTTAAAGTGGAAATTGTATCTTGGAAATTGTGCATTCAAGACATTGAAATAACAAAAAGTAACTTTTTATCGATAAAATTTATCAGTTATTTCTATTTTTGAATCCTTAGCAAGTGCCCTAAGCGTACTTGTTAGCATAACCCTTATAATATACTTGTGAGTTTTATGTTCGACTACCTGTTTTTTTGGTTTAAAAAGTGGAATACGAGGTTTTTAGATGTTTGCATATGAAATACTATCACTCATGTTTGCAAGATGCACACATTACGCCATTCAATTGACATTTAGATGTTTTTTTTCCGATTCAGATCAATATACCAAATTTTCGTTTTTAGTCCCTCTAAAAATTTTCTTCAAACAATGGTCCTCCAAATGTTTTCTATCATCAAATTCGGTCGTTGCTTTTAAAGACAGGACACATTGCACTGTATTGTGGGACTAAAACCGAAAGATGATATATTTATCGGAAACAATAACTTATGTTAAAATAAGTTTTTGGTCCCTATAAATATAGCATCTTTCATTTTTAGTTCCTCTGTTCAGTGTCACGTTTAACTTACTTTAACAACAAGGACCAAATTTGCTGATGGAAAACATTTGGGGGACCATTGTTTGAAGAGATTTTTTAGACTAAAAACGAAAAATGATATATTTATAGGGACCGAAAACTTATTCAAGCCAAACTTTTATTTCAATATTTTCTAGCTTCATCACAATATTAGTTTATTATGTTTATATCTTATTATTTCTAAGATATTCTACCTTCAATTTCGTTTCAGGCCTTTATTTTGTTCATGTTGCAATTAACTAGTTCCTTGAAGTTAATGTTGTATTTTAAGTATCTTGTATTATATTCCTAATTCACCTGTATGCTCTATTTGCAGACATCTTCTTTCTATCTTCACATTTTCAAGGTCCAATTTTTGGATAAAAAAATATACATTGGTGGGAAACAACCTTCTGCTTTGTGCCTAGCTACCATATCTCTTCTTCTTTCTGAGCAAGTTCCTTTTGCAGCAAAGGATTTGTCAGTGTAGGTTTCCTGCTAGTATTGATTTTATAACTTACTTTGTCTTTGTGAATAGTGCTTGTCTATGTGAATAGTGCAATTGAACAAAACTACTATTGGTATGGATTGTGGAATATGAGTTGGAATTTGAAGTCCTATATTGGAATAATATTTTGGATTTATAAGTATGGTATACACAAGATAGTATATTTTCCATTTGATGAAGGATTTATTGATTTTTTGGTTTCTGTCATCAATCAACCATCCTGGCTTTTATACGAAGACATATGAATGTTTTTATGTTATATATCTCCAACAAGTGTCCTCACGCAAGTGTCCTTCGAGCTCAAATGGAACTTTTTATTAGAGGAGTGAGGGTGGAAAGGATTGAACTCTCAGTCACTTGCTTATAGAGGCTTTCATAAAATGTTATGAATCAACTACCCAAAAACTTAAACTATCAAGTGAAAAAAAAATTATTTTATATCTCTAACAATTTTCATAAATTTTGTTTCCACAATGCTACTTATCTCCAAGATTTCTGATAAGTAGAATTGTAGAAAATTCGATGAGAAGTAGGTGTTTGGTATTTTATAAATCAAAAGTCGAAGAAAATAGAAATATTATATAACCTCCGAATATTATGTTCCTTAGAAAAGTCTGCATCCATTTGAGTTATGCGCCAAGATGCCAATGTTTTACAACGTGTTATTGGTATTTATCATAATACGTGACATTAATTATAGTGACAATTTAGTGTCTACATGTTTCTTTTAACTCACTGCTATTCTTTAAAGAGATATGATATATTTAATAAATCAAACAGTCATTCCCCAATACTTCCCGAGAAGTTTCAAATATTTCCTGTATATAATAGTCAAAAGTTGAAAGCATTTTCTATGTGATCTTGACACTACTCTTTACACAACTCTTTTGTCAGGAGCAATATTGTTTGTGATAACAAACATATGCTGCTTGGACTTTCTGATGGAACTTTGTACAGTATGTCTTGGAAGGGGGAGGTAATTTAAACATAGAACGCTCAACAATTTTGGACATTGCATCCTAGTTTAGCTTATTTTCTATGGTCAATTGATCACTGATTTACCGAAAATATTCTACTGAGTTTACATCTTTCTTTTTTGTTTCGATGTATAACAATATTACTACCATTTTATGATCTCCTACACAGTTCTATGGAGCTTTCCAATTTGATCCACATCCTCCTGCTAGCTTTGATGATTCTCAATTACCACATCCGCTAGAGAATGGTCTTTCTCCTAAAGGCTTCCCAAAGGTTTCTACACCCAATCACATTCTTCCCAGAAATTCTGAAATCAAGCATCTAGAACTTTGCCTTTCGTTGAGGTTGCTATTTGTCTTGTACTCTGATGGGCAACTTGTGTCATGTTCCATTAGTAAGAAAGGGTTAAAGCAAGTTGACTGTATTAAAGCAGAAAAGAGGTTGGCTTGTGGAGATGCTGTATGTGCTTCAGCAGCTCTTGAGCAGGAAATTCTTGCTGTTGGTACCAGAAGAGGAACAGTGGAGTTGTATGATTTGGCCGAATCAACATCGCTTATTCGCACAGTTTCTTTGTATGACTGGGGGTAAGTTTTATTGAATAATAAATATGCATCTAACTAATTAGTGCCGATTTGAAGAATTTTGTCATTTACTTCTCCAAGTTTCGATGCTCAAATTCTACAGCTGATTGTGTGTCAATACTCTGGCTTAATATTGTGTCACCGTTTCTTCAATCTCAATGGCGTCTCCTTTATACTTATTTGTTAGTTTTGGAAGTCTTTCATCGCAACTTAGCTACTCAAGAAAGAGCAGAACGTTCTAAGCTATTCCAGCATCATTCATCCTAATAAAATTACATTTCTCTTCTGTCTAGTGAATCCATGCAATTTCAGTGTCAGATGTAACTGTAGTCATAACTTTCTCCATCTTATCAGTATGTTGGGACTTTTGTTCAATGTTATGTAGATGGACTTTGGTTCTATGTCATGAAGTATGCTACTTTTTGCAGATTTTCGATGGATGACACTGGCCCTGTTAGTTGCATTGCATGGACACCTGATAATTCTGCTTTTGCTGTTGGGTGGAAATTAAGGGGGCTTACAGTTTGGTCTGTTTCTGGGTGTCGTTTGATGTCAACCATCCGTCAAATAGGTTTAAGTTCTGTATCTTCTCCAATTTCTAAGCCAAACCATGATTGTAAGTATGAGCCATTGATGGGTGGCACCTCACTGATGCAATGGGATGAACATGGATATAGACTTTATGCTATTGAGGAGAGATCTTCAGAGAGAATTATTTCATTCTCTTTTGGAAAATGCTGTCTTAGCAGAGGTGTTTCTGGTACTACATACACCCGACAGGTGATTTATGGTGAAGACAGGTTGCTCATCGTGCAGTCAGAAGAGATTGACGAGCTTAAAATGCTGCATCTTAAGCTTCCAGTTATGTGTTTGATTGCCAAACTTTTAACATGTAGTCTTAAATGAATGAACATCACTTCTAAAATTTTAAAATTTGCACAGGTTTCTTATATTTCCCAAAACTGGCCTGTTCAATATGTGGCAGCTAGTCAGGACGGAATGTACTTAGCGGTTGCTGGTCTTCATGGTTTGATATTGTATGATATACGAATGAAAAGATGGAGAGTCTTTGGAGATGTTACCCAGGAACAAAAGATTCAGTGTAAGGGCTTGCTATGGCTGGGAAAGATTGTCGTTGTCTGCAACTATATTGATTCTTCCAACACGTGAGATACTTTTACTTGCTTACGTATTTCATGTGGTTGGTTCTTGCAAATTATAGTGTTTGTCAAAAATATATTTTTTAGCCGATTGTTGTTTAACAGTGTACATGCCTGATTTAAAGGATGTTCAGTTTTTTTACCCACTTAATTCGCTTTTCAAAGTCTAGGTCTGATTGAACCTAAAACTATAATTTTTGCAACATTAACTGTACCATTCTGCAACATACAAAACATTTTATTCTACATTCAATGGTCTCTTACGTCTCCTTATTTATCTCAGGTATGAATTGCTCTTTTACCCAAGATATCACCTTGATCAAAGCTCATTGCTCTATCGAAAACCATTGTTTGCGAAACCAATTGTGATGGATGTGTACCAAGATTATATACTTGTTACGTATAGACCATTTGATGTCCATATATTCCATGTGAAATTATCTGGTGAATTAACTCCTTCAGGAAATCCTGATTTACAGGTAAATGCACACTCATAAAATTCATTTCCTCCTTTTTTGTTTTTGTCTTCAATGATACTACTATTCAACATGCTCTATTTTTTTGTTTTTCGATTTTTTTTCTATTAAAAATTGTTTGTTATACATTTTTAAGTGATAACATGACAAACAGCTTTCTGCAGTACGAGAACTTTCAATTATGACTGCCAAGAGCCATCCTGCTGCAATGCGATTCATTCCTGATCAACTCCCAAGAGAACTGATTTCAAAAAATTACATTTCATCTTCATCAGATTCATTAACAGCAGAACCAGCCAGGTAATGTCCTTTTGAACAGCATGTAATCTCTTTCTCCAGTTTATTTTACCACTTCTCTAATTGAAATGATCCAAGGTAAAATGTTACAATCTGTAAATTCAGAGTGCTGTATTCTTTGTATAGCATTACTTATGAAAATGATTTGTTCTAGGTGTTTGATATTGAGGTCAAATGGGGAGCTTTCGCTTCTTGATTTGGATGATGGACGGGAGAGAAATCTTACTGATTCAGTTGAGCTTTTTTGGGTCACTTGTGGCCAGTCTGAGGATAAAACAAATTTAATTGAGGAAGTTTCATGGTTAGATTATGGTCATCGGGGTATGCAGGTAATTAGCTGTTAAGATCTTTCTTACTACCTTATGTACATCCTTAAATTTTGTTAGGTTTAATGACTTTTGATTCACCCTTACTTTTCTGATAGTTTTTACATGGAAGTTCATTGTTGCAGGTTTGGTATCCATCTCCAGGTCCCAATTCTTTTAAGCAGGAGGATTTCTTGCAGGTATGGATATTTATTGGGATGTTGTAGGCTGCATTGAACATAACACGACTATTTTCTAGTTCATTGTTTTAAAATTTCTTTCCCTAACATTAAATTTTGTAATTCATTCCTTCAATACTTTTTGTTAATATGTCTATAGAATCACATGAAACTGTAGGTCCTTATACTGTTGATTGGCTTCATATTGCATCATCTTACTTTTATCTGCTAGGTATATAGAAATTGTAAAAAAGAAAGGTTATTTGAAGCAACATCAATAAATTTAGTCAATCCTTTATTCAGGAATCGGTTAATTTACTGATTTGTCCTTAATTGGTTTTTCAGTTGGATCCAGAACTGGAGTTTGACCGTGAAGTATACCCTCTGGGACTTCTTCCGAATGCCGGTGTAGTTGTTGGTGTTTCCCAGAGAATGTCATTTCCATCAAGTGCAGAATTCCCATGTTTTGAGCCATCTCCTCAAGCACAAACTATACTGCACTGTCTACTGCGCCATCTTCTTCAGGTATTTATTACATTGAGTAAAATTGAAGTGGTTAGAATTGCTTGGACTCTTAATCCATATTTTATTTCTGAGGAATTGTTGATTTCTTTTTTTGCTTTTGCATTTATTTCTTAAAAAGGATATCTTGTCAGTGTGATTTCTAATTATTTATGTGTCTGCCAGAGGGACAAAATTGAGGAAGCTTTAAGGCTGGCAGAACTATCAGCAGAAAAACCTCATTTTTCTCATTGTCTAGAGTGGCTTCTTTTTACAGTATTTGAAGCAGATATATCCAGGTACTTAATTTGTAAGCATTAATAGTTTCAGACTTTTGAGTTAAATATGTGAGTTTCAACCCATGCTTACATGTCACTACAGGCAGCATTTCTGCCAAATACTATAAGGAGAATCTTTAGTTCTTACTGTATAATTTAACAAACTCTTGGCACATGATAGGTGTTGGTAGGCTGCTCTTAAAGATGGACAGTTATAAAATGAACTCGTCATTATGGGAAACTAGGTTCCCTTCTAACTTGATATGACTTAAAATGGGGGCATTTTGGGAAAATATTAGGAGAAATTCTTCATAAAAATGTGTAGTTTAAGGTGCAGAGAGGCCGGCCTTAGGTGGTGACATAAGGCCAACTATTTGGACAAAAGGGTTGTGAATTTCAGAAAAAAGTTTGAAGAATAAAGAGAAGACAAAGCAGTTGGTTTACACAGAATAGTTTATGGGATTGTTAGAGGGGATTCGTCAAATAAATGAATAGGGAGAGGAGTAGGGGGATTCTGGAACACGGTATTACTTTGGTGCTAAGGCAATTTGGTAGTTGGCTATAGTTTCTTGCGATTTTCCTTTGATTGAGCATGAGTGTAAAAATTTCTTGATACAAAACATAGCTGCCAATTGGTTTTTGTCTTGATTGATTATTTTCATGCCAACTATTCCAGGCCAAATGTAAACAAGAACCAGGTTTCAGTTCTTAAATATGCAAAAACTCTTTTGGAGAAGACCTGTGATCTTATCCGAAATTTTCCAGAGTACCTAGATGTTGTTGTCAGTGTCGCAAGAAAAACAGATGGTCGTCATTGGGCAGATTTGTTCTCTGCTGCTGGAAGATCAACAGAGTATGTCTTACAAACATCTATGCTCTTCATTTTGATTTCATCGTTGATTAATATTGGATATGTATTACAATCTTTCGAATTATGGTCCCTTAGAAAAATCTTTGATGGGCAAACTTGCCAATACCATTTGGCATTGTGCTAGATGCCAATTTTGTATGGCTTGCAAGAATATCACAATAATGTTGAAACATTTCAGTTAATAAATTTCTACCTGTGTGCAACTAAATGCTTCATATTTTTTCATGATTCTGGATGTAGGTAGCTTAAATGGACAAATCAAAATGAACGAGACATATTTTCTTGTGTGAAACAGGACAAAAAGAAAAATTTGTTATGTATAATAATTGAGAAATTTTAATTTTTGATTTTTTTTTCATTGTTCTGCTTTGAGACTTAGCTTAGAGAAACAAAGAAAAGAATCATACAAAGAAAAAAAGTTTCACCTTTTTTTGTGAATTATCAAACTTATGTAGGCAACACTCGTTGCTACAAAGTCATCTGAATTTTGTTGCCTTTCTGGCTTGTTAACACTTGATACAAATTATAATGTTTTTTTCCATTGCTGTCTTTTAATGTGCGAATGATTCATTGTTGGCTTCTATATAGATTGTTTGAGGAATGTTTTCAACGTAGATGGTACCGCACTGCAGCTTGCTATATACTTGTAAGAGTCACCTACCTTTCTCGATAGATTTTTCTTTATCTGTCAAAAGTAGAAATATTATCATTTTGAATGCCAAATAGTGGTGAGAATCTAAATATAGATATACTCACATGATCAATTTCATTTCATCTCCAATGTAACAGGTAATTGCCAAACTTGAGGGTCCCGCAGTGAGTCAGTACTGTGCTTTACGGTTATTACAGGTTTGTACTTCGCTGCTTTAATCATTTTATTTTATTTCCTTATTTTAAGCTTAAGTCACATCAATGATGTGAATTATTAAACTTTTGTAGGCAACACTCGTTGATTCTTTATATGAGCTTGCTGGGGAGCTGGTAATTTCTTGAAACACTATCAGATTATTCACTTTAGCTGGTCTATTAATATATCATACAAGAGATTATGACCTCTTGCATAAATATTTTGTTTTGGGTCCTCAGGTGAGGTTCTTACTAAGATCTGGTAGGGAGTATGACCAAGCATCATCAGCCGATTCAGATAAACTGTCTCCTCGATTTTTAGGCTATTTTCTTTTTCGTTCTGCTGAGCGAAAGCAAGCATTGGATAAAAGGTTCGTGTACAATTTAGTGAATTTTTTCTCTTTTCCTACCATCGAATTTACCAATCATTATAACAAATATTTTTCTTTGTAGCAGCACCTCATTCAAGGAACAAAGTGCTCATGTCACCTCAGTTAAGAATATTTTAGAAAACCATGCTAGTTACTTGATGGCTGGGAAAGAGCTCTCCAAGCTTGTAGCATTTGTAAAAGGCACTCAGTTTGATTTAGTGGTAAGAAAATCTTGCTGATTGACTTGTTCTAATCCCCTTAAAATAATTTCCTTCATTTTAAAGTGTGTAAATCGTTCAATGATAACCAATCACAGGAATATCTACAACGTGAAAGGTATGGAAGTGCTCGGCTGGAGAATTTCGCTTCCGGGCTTGAGCTAATAAGCCAAAAGGTTTGAGATTTTAACATTTTGAAATCAAAACTTATTTTCTGATTGTTCCCTGTGCTTCATTTCATTGGTCTTAAATTTCATTGGCCCAATAATATATTGCTTTCCCTGTACTTCCTTAATATTTTATTTACCGAAGTCTTAATTCTATGCTCTGTGGTTATACTAAGTGGTGGTACACATTTGGTTGTTTAGGTATGGGTTTATTAGTTAATAACTATGCCACTTGTAAAAGTATAACCTAATAAATGGGATCAAACTTTTGCTCGAAATGCTCTCATATGATATATGAGGATACTTTATCCTCCTGATATTCCTTTTTATATTTTTTTCAAAATATCCCCTTTTGTAAGAAAAAAATCTCATCAAAATCGAAATATACTACAAATTATCATTAAGATCTTAGATGCAAGAACACTGATTATTTACTGCTGTAGCCAACATTTTACTATAGGTATGTGTGTGTAAATTTTTTCCTTGGATCTATTTCTTAGCTCTGTTAATGAACACTGTTTTGTGTTATCAGCTTCAAATGGAAACGTTACAGAGTCGATTGGATGCGGACTTTCTCCTGGCTCATATGTGCTCTGTCAAATTTAAGGAATGGATAGTTGTCCTGGCTACTCTCTTGAGACGTTCTGAGGTATGTTTATGTTCATTGTGTACTTAGACATTGAGACTGAGATATGAAATTATGGTGACAGGATAGTATCAACAGTAGTGTTTTAAGATTTTAGAAAAAATGGAAAGGAGAAAATGAGATTACAGAAGCTTCTCAATTAAAATAAATTTATGGTTCTTCACTTACGAAAATAAGTCTTTATAATTTATAAACTTATGTGTTTATGGAGAAGTTAAAAAGAGTTTCTAATAAAATTGAAATACAAAAGCTAATTTAATTTATGCAAGAAGCTATTGTTTGAAAAATTCATTGCTACTGCAAGATTGTTTTAGTATTTCTTTTTTCAGACGTGTGATGAGAAGTTAATCACAACGAACTTCGAGATTTCCCTGCAACTAGGTTGTGCTTACTGTTTAGACTTTCTTGCTGGAAATATGTCACAATATCCCAAAAAACTTTTTCTCTCCTTCTTTTCCTATTGAAGAGATGACCAAATGCGTCAAAGGGATATACTTTTACATATATTCATCACTTATGGATCTTTTGCTATTTTGAGAAAGGATTCACTTTGATGACTAGTGTATTCTTTTGTTGATCTTTTACAGGTTCTTTTTGACTTATTCCGTCATGATTTTCGGTTATGGAAAGCCTACAGCAGCACCCTGCAGGTATAACTCTATCTTAGTTTTTCTGATGTATATGATAGTAACTGTAGAAACTATACTTAATGAACAAAATTGTGTCCTGCTGGTTTTTTATGCACTACAGTCACACCCAGCCTTTACTGAATATCAAGATTTACTGGAAGACCTGGAAGATAAACTTTCATCTGTTGCAAACGAGGAAGAAAAATGAAAGCAATCATAGATTTCACATCTGTACTGTGGTCCTCATCGGTTTCCTGCTAAAGTAGTTTGCTTGGGAGGATTTTAACCTCGGCCCACATCATAGTTCGATGGATCATGCCACACTAAAAGGACTATGCATCATTTCCCTTGGATTTGATCATGCGGGGACCAGGAAACAACATTGATGTGCTGGTTAAATTAAGATGATATTGGTATCACCATTTCTGTGGTGTTCTATTCCAATGAATTCGGGCCGGAATAGTACTTGTAGATAGAGGTTAGAAGTATTTGTAGGAAGGCTTGTTCATGTATGAGGATTTCACTATTCTTTTTATTTTTAATTTAATCCACACTTTGTAACATGCGATTTTTGTACAAGCATGAACATATCCATCTGTATATATTGGTTATGTGCTCTTGATCAGTTCAACATTATTTAAGAGTGGATTTTAATTATTCACATGATTTTTTCTCCCTTGAGAATGTCAAAGATTTTTCCATGTTTCATGTCTACCATTTTTTGAGTAGTTTAGACATTGTACTTTCCAACATATATTGGGATGAAATTTATGTGGATTTCACTAGATCATGAGACTCTATTCCCTATTTATAGGACCAACTTTCAAGCGATGAATCGATATGAATTCCATTCAATAGGATTTCGCACCATATATTCCCTATTTAAAGTATATAAAATAGTAAAATAGTATTATTTTATATCGGTAAAAATTGAAAATAGTATTGTTATAGTGTATTGATAAAAGGGATGAATCCGCATTGTTTATCAAATTTGTACACTTTTACTAAGTAATAACTTCATGTATAATGCAAAATAATTGACACATTGGGATGTTGAGTGATGTGATATTTTTTTAGGGGTTCTAATGTGATATTATCTACACATGTATTTTAAATTTCAAGGCAACTTGAAAATATGTTTTTTTATCCAATAGTGAAAACTAATTTGTGCATGATCCAAAATTTGTCTCGCTTGTACACTATAATTGATCTAAATTTACTTGTGTGAAACAAAAAAGTGTAAACATAGTTCTAAGTCAGCAAACTAGCTTCCACTCTCTTTCTCTGGTAGGCCATACTTGTAAAGTGGTCTTTGTTTTTCTTATTCAATGTTAAGTATACTTCATCTTTCTCCTCACACTCCTTTCTTTCACACTAGACTAGAAGCTACCATATCACCTTCCACTCAATTCTTTTCCAACAAAGCAACATTTTCTTTAAAAGCTTGTATTCACTATCAATAAACTTGTATCAAAACACTGCTTTTGCTACAAGACATAGAATAACTCAGCACAATACGAGCAACAAAGTTGTAGCAATTGTTGAACAAATGGAAGTCTCTTCTTCTTCTTGCAGTTCAAGTTCAACCACAAGTTTATGCACCTACCATGTCTTTTTGAGTTTTCGAGGAGAAGATACACGCAAAGGATTCACTGATCATTTATGTGCTGCCCTCGAAAGAAAAGGGATCACAACTTTCAGAGACGACAAAGACCTTGAGAGAGGGCAAGTCATCTCAGAAAAGCTAATCAATGCAATAAAAGATTCTATGTTTGCCATCACTATCCTCTCACCAGACTATGCTTCTTCCACTTGGTGTTTGGATGAGCTTCAAATGATCATGGAGTGCAGTAGCAATAACAACCTGGAAGTTTTACCAGTCTTCTATGGTGTGGATCCATCTGATGTTAGGCATCAAAGAGGATGCTTTGAGGAAGCTTTCAGAAAACATCAAGAGAAGTTTGGACAACACAGTGACAGGGTTGATAGATGGAGAGATGCTTTCACACAAGTTACCAGTTACTCTGGATGGGACTGCAAGGGGCAGTAAGTTAGCTATCTCTTCAATAGATGTATTTGTATGAGTTTAACTGTGTTAAAAATTCAAAATCACACTCATGTGCTTGCTTGACTTTACCTTGTAATTATCTGAAGGGTATGTTAAATATACGAAATCATTTCCATATTTTCATTTTATTTGCTGATGGCTTGGTTGTTTGTTGGTCTCTTCTTTCCTTCTGTCTGAACAGGCATGAGGTGTCACTAGTCGAAAACATTGCTCAACACATACATAGAAAGTTGGTTCCTAAATTGTCATCTTGTACAGAGAACCTTGTTGGGATTGTTTCAAAGGTGGAGGAAGTAAACAAGTTCTTAGGTATGGGGTTGAATGATGTTCGCTTTATAGGCATATGGGGTATGGGCGGCATAGGCAAGTCAACTATTGCTAGAGCCGTCTATGAAGCAATCCGATGTGAATTTCAACTTACTTGCTTTCTAGAAAACGTTAGAGAGATATCTGAGACAAATGGTTTAGTTCACATACAAAGACAACTTCTTTCTCATCTGAGTATAAGTAGGAATGATTTTCATGATTTGTATGATGGGAAAAAAACAATACAAAACTCTTTATGCAGAAAAAAGGTTCTACTTGTTCTTGACGATGTGAATGAATTAAACCAGTTGGAGAATTTGGTTGGGAAACAAGATTGGTTTGGTCCGGGAAGTAGAGTAATAATCACAACTAGAGACAAGCACTTGCTAATGACACATGGGGTACATAGAACTTATAAAAGTGGAATGTTATGCAAAAATGATGCCCTTGCTCTCTTTTGTTTGAAAGCCTTTAAAGGTAATCAACCACAAGAAGGGTATTTGGATTTATCCAAAGAAGTAGTGGACTACACTGGTGGTCTTCCATTGGCACTTGAGGTGTTAGGTTCCTATCTATATGGAAGAAGTGTTGATGTTTGGCATAGTGCTATTAAAAAAATAAGAAGTGTCCCACACCCTAGAATCCAAGATAAACTGAAAATAAGTTATGAGAGTTTAGATCCAATGGAGAAGGATATTTTTCTAGATATTGCTTGTTTCTTTAAGGGAATGAAGAGAGATAATATAATGGATATATTAGAAAGTTGTGGTCATTTCCCGCAAATTGGAATTGAAATTTTGATTGAAAGATCTTTGATAACTCTAGATTCTGTGAATAATAAATTGGGAATGCATGATTTGCTTCAAGAAATGGGCAGGAATATTGTATTTCAGGAATCTCCAAATGATCCTTGTAGACGTAGCAGGTTGTGGGCTCAAGAGGACATTGATTGCGTCTTGACAAAAAACAAGGTACTAGTAGGAGTTAATATTTCTGCAACTGTCGGATAATTGGTTTTATATGAAATAACTAACAAGTATAGATTAACTGATACGCACTGTTAGTGTAAATATCTTTTACAATGTCAATTAATAACAAATAATTTAATGAGATTTTAAGGTAGTTAGGACAAAAGTAATCGTTTATAATCATCATTGATTACCATTTTGTTTGCTTAAGTTTGTGTTTTCCTTGATTCTATAAGATCATGTATTTGTTATCATGGTTTTGTAGGGAACTGAAGCAATTAACAGTATTGATATGAAATTACTTCAACCATATGAAGCACATTGGAACACTAAAGCATTCTCAAAGACAAGTCAGCTAAAATTTCTCAGTTTAGGTGAGATGCAACTTCCTCTTGGCCTCAGTTGCCTTCCTAGTTCATTAAAAGTTCTTCACTGGAGAGGGTGTCCTTTAAAAACTCTCCCTATAACAACTCAACTTGATGAACTTGTTGACATTACATCATCTCATAGCAAAATTGAACAACTTTGGCAAGGAATAAAGGTAAGAGACTCTTTAATCAAGACCTCTATTAATTTTTATCACCATGACTTTTGATGCTGATAACTTGTTCACATTTTTACAATTTTTGAGCAGTTTATGGAAAAACTGAAGTACTTGAATTTGGCTTTTTCCAAAAACCTGAAGAGATTGCCTGAGTTTTCTGGTGTTCCGAATCTTGAAAAATTGATTCTTGAAGGCTGTGAAGGCCTAACTGAGGTTCATCCATCCCTTGTACACCACAAGAAAGTTGTTTTGATGAATTTAGAAGACTGCAAAAGTCTTAAATGTCTTCCAGGGAAGTTGGAGATGAGTTCCCTGAAGAAGTTAATTCTTTCAGGCTGCAGTAAATTTAAATTTCTTCCAGAGTTTGGGGAAAAAATGGAAAATTTATCAATGCTTGCTTTACAAGGAACAGATATAAGAAAACTGCCCTTATCACTTGGAAGCCTAGTCGGACTTACTAATTTGAACTTAATGGACTGCAAAAGTCTTGTTTGTCTTCCAGATACCATTCATGGATTAAATTCCCTCATAATTCTGGACATTTCAGGATGCTCAAAACTTTGTAGACTGCCAGATGGTTTAAAGGAAATCAAGTGTTTGGAGGAACTCCATGCCAATGATACTGCTATTGATGAACTACCTTCCTCCATTTTTTATCTAGATAGTCTTAAAGTTTTATCATTTGCTGGTTGCAAAGGGCCATTGACCAATTCAACGAACTGGTTTCTTCCCTTCAATTTGATGTTTGGGAGTCAACCAGCTTCCACTGGATTCAGATTACCAAGTTCTGATATGGGATTACCTTCTTTGAAATATTTAAACCTAAGTTATTGTAATCTTTCTGAAGAATCATTCCCGAATTATTTTCACCACCTATCATCTTTGAAGTCTTTGGATCTGGCTGGTAACAATTTTGTTATCATACCAAGCAGCATTTCTAAACTTTCAAGGCTGAGATTTCTTTGTCTAAATTGGTGCCAAAAGCTTCAATTGTTGCCGGAGCTTCCATCAACCATGACACAGTTGAATGCAAGCAATTGTGATTCACTGGACACTATCAAATTTAATCCAGCAAAGCTATGCAGTCTCTTTGCATCACCTAGAAAACTGTCCTACGTTCAAGAACTTTCTAAGAGATTTGAGGTATGTATCCCCTCATTATCTGTAACCGTGTAAAAATTCTTGAAGTACTTTGATGGTGATACATTAAGCCATTCAATGCATAATAAATAGGACACAAATAGAATATGATCCCTAAGATTAAGGGCCTATTCCGATTGACTTATTCGTGCTTCTTTACCGGCATAAGCAGTTGTGAGACTGTTTCGGAGAACTTATGAAATTATTTGTGCTTCTCTACCGACATAACACTTGTGAGACTGTTTCGGAGAGCTTATGGAAACAGCTTATGTGACATGTCCATAACCTCTCCATGATAGCATATGAAAACAACTTTTAAGTTGTATGAAAAGTTCTTGACTTTATTTCATCTTTTGTCATAAAAATAGCTTATACATAAGCATTTATATGATAAACGCTTAATTAAACTGTTTAGTCAAACAAGGCTTAACTTTGTAATAATAATGTGTATTATGCATTACTCTCATAGTATATAAGCATTTCGTGTGTTAGTTTAGTTGAGGATGGCTATGACATAATCTCCCACCTTATTACGTATTAAACTTTGTAATTATGTGTTGCAGGGTCGTTGTCTCCCCACGAGAAGATTTGACATGCTTATCCCAGGGGATGAAATTCCATCTTGGTTTGTTCCTCAAAGATCCATTTCCTGGGCAAACGTACACATCCCTAATAATTTCCATCAAGATGAATGGGTAGGATTTGCATTGTGTTTCCTATTAGTGAGTTATGCTGACCCACCTGAATTGTGCAAGCATGAGATTGGATGTTATTTGTTTACACCTAATGGTAAGAAGTTAATCACCACCAGGGGGTTACCTCCTATGGATCCATGTTATCCTCACCTTTATATTCTCTACATGTCCATCGATAAATTTCGCGATGAAATTCTCAATGATGATTACTGGAGTGAGAGTGGCATTGAATTTGTATTGAAATGTTACTGCTGTCATTCATTGCAAATAGTGAGGTGTGGTTCCCGTTTGGTTTGTAAGCAAGATGTTGAAGATTGGAGCAAAGTGACGAGTCATTTCAATGAGAGTTGAAGATATGCGGGGACCATAAAGTTGGTCCTCGACAATAACATCATTCCTTGAGATGCAAGTAACATGATATTACAAATTGGTCCAGCAAGATGCTGCACATGCATCTTGAAGTAGTATCAGATGCAGAACAAATCTTAGATATTAGAAAGTTTGAAACCTGTTTTAGTGGCCTGTGTTTAAAGAAGCTGGTAAACAGTCCAAGATAACCAGCAATTTGGTGTGGTTTAAATTTGAACTTGATTTATACGATAATGATTAATCAGTTCTGTCTCGTGTAATATTTCATCTATATTTAAGTAAAATTGAAACGAACAATTTACTTTTCTTGTCTTTGGTGTTGTCAATGGCATATCTTATAGTCTAAATTCTATACACCATTTTCTTTTGACTATTGTCTGGAATATTTTATTATTATTTGATTATATTCCAATGTAATTATGTAGACAAATATCTTTATAATAATTATCCCCTAAAAAATATCTTTATAATAATTATATTTCAAATTGAATAATAATTAATTAAATATTTGATTAATTGATATGGGCTCAACACGAGTGAAAATCAGCACGGCCCATTAAAAGAATAATAGAAAACCCTAATTGACCATCACATTATAAAAGAAAGACTATGGTCTTCAATATATCAGATTGACAATTTTTTTTTTAAGGAACTAGACTCTTGACCCGTGCTATCGCACAGGTCCTACCGAGAAGAAGTTAAACGAATAAGTCGCAACAATGTAAACATATATAGTTGATAGAAGTTTTAACAACATTTAAAAATATGTTCCCTTCTACGACAGCAATAGAAACAATATGAAATTGTAGCATACATAAAAAAAAGTTTGAACTTTAATCATCAAGATACATTACGAAAGGCTTCGTGATAAACAACATTTGAGGTCGTATCAGTATTCTCTCCATCTTCATCAACGATTAGTATTTTCAATCCTTGTTTTGAAGTGACTCTTGAGATTGCAACGTACAACTGACCATGCGAGAACACATGACTCGACAAATAAATTCCAACACTTTTAAGTGATTGCCCTTGACTCTTGTTGATTGTCATGGCAAATGAAACAAATATTGGAAATTGTCTTCTTTGAAATTTGAAAGGAATTTTAACATCAGATGGTGAAAGAGATAACCTGGGTATGAAATTTTTTTCGCCAATGTAACTTCCACATATAACCTTTCCTTCAAGTACAAATTTCCCCATTCTGGTGGTATGTGAGATTTGAAAGTTTTAAATGACATTGACCATAATCTTCTATTGGTAATAATTTCTATTCATTGCAGTCATAAAAGCTGTTAGTGTCAATCATAAATACCAATAGTTGACATTTGGTGTGGACATTGGTTTACCACTGAACCATCTATTCATGACCTGAATTTTCGATTAGCAATAATAAGTAATAATTTTTCTTTTATTCAAAATGAAATATCATTAAGTTTCATAAATATTTAAAATTTGACTTGTTATATAGATGATAGGCAATTTCAAATTCGAATAGCAATAATAACTAATAATTTTTCTTTTAATCACAATGAAATATCATTAAGTTACATGAATATCATTATGTCCATAAATATTTCTAAACTGTTTTATGTTGAAAATAAAGTTTTAAGTGAAAGGGTAAAGTTTTATGTTGACAGTAAAGTTTTACACTGTGCATTTTTAGAATATAACAGCTGATCAATAAATTCACAAAACACCTGCTTCAAATGCATTAATTGAGATGAATCTGTATATACTAACAATACTCCTATTTGTACAATTAATGTGACTCTTCAAAAGACAATATTGCACGTAAATGCTTATATTTGAAAATATTCACTACTTGTTAATGTAAATGCACATAGTCTTGCACTGCTTGATTTAAAATTACATCATAAAGACAAATGGAGAGAATCAGAAAAGTGCCATCATAATGAATAATGGAAACCGAATAATTAGCAAAAAATATATTGATCAATATTTTGTTAACCATTTGATATCTTTATTTGAAATGTCCTTCATAACTTGATTTTCGTAATCTATACAATATTTTTTGCTGAAGGCTAGTTAAAACTAAAGGTGCCTTATTCAATTTTGAATTTGTTCCATAAAATGTTATGAAATAACTTATTCAAATAGATTTGGACTTGCTGTCTATATGTAATCCGAAAATTATAATTTGTGTCTTGTTAAAATTTGAATCTTTTCCATTGAAATGTTATGAAGTAGTCAAACGAAGAAACATCCATAAATTGTGCATTGATTTGGATAATTTGTGTCTTACTGGTAATCAATCATCCATAAATTGCATTTAAACTTAATAGTCAAACGAAGAAACATTTTAAAACCATGATTTTGGCTCCATGAAGGATTATGGTACAATATAAATTACTGGTAAACAATAATCCATAAATTGCATTTAAACTTAATAGTCAAACGAAGAAACATTTTAAAACCATTATTTTGCCTCTATGAAGGATTATGGACCAATATAAATTACTGGTAAACAATCATCCATAATTTGCATTTAAACTTAATAGTCAAACGAAGAAACATTTTAAAACCATTATTTTGACTCTATGAATGATTGGGGTACAATATAAATTCCTGGTAAACAATCATCCATAAATTGCATTTAAACTTAATAGTCAAACGAAGAAACATTTTAAAACCATTATTTTGGTTCCATGAAGATAATAACATAAATTGCATTAAAATGAAAAGATAATTCAAAAAGATCAAAATGGATCTAAAAACATAAACCCTAAGAACTGAACTCCATCAATTGCACTGCAGACATCAAACTCTCACAACAGCTGGGCGCTTGACTTGAATGTAGATGATGTCGTTTATGCCAGCATGTGGAAACCCAACTTTAACCATGACACCTTCCTCAAGTCTGCGAGCATGTACCATTCTTTTCCATCCTCCACCAAGCTTGATGTGGTGATGTGGTGATGTGGCCTGGTTCCAAATATAGTGATGCAATTCCACTTGTTTCCACAATCATCAATCATTGTCAATGAAGTGGTCTTTTTCCCGATAGTTAAATCACACAGGCCCTTGTAAATAAGCATCTGCATAAAAATTACAACTATGAAAACAAATTTTTATATCCTATGATGAGAGTTCTATATTGAACTCGCAATCTGTTAACAAACTTGTCCAAATCAGCAGTTATAGGATTTGGATCTAATGGAGCTGAAAAAGATCAAAGATTCAAAGGAATTAGTGCAAGTTGAAAAATATATATGAAACAAAACATAAGAGATCAAGAAAGAAGATGAAACATGGTTAGATTTTGTTGTGTTATTTGTACCCTTCAAGCAGGGCAAAGATAAGAGAGTTTGTGCATCACTTTCCATTGTTAAGTCTAAACTGTTTTGATGTAAAAATTATGGTAGCAGATCATTATGGGAATGCAATCGTTAATATAGATGGGGAATTGTACGGGCTGAGATGAAAGGAAAATGGGGTTATGAGATCTGCGGCTGAGATGTATAGGAAGTGGTTGACTGAGTTGATTAACATTAATTACATATTAGGGAAGGAAAACGAGGATGGATTAGGGCTAACATGCCAGCTTAGCAAGTGTAGCTTTTATAATAAAGGATACCTGACAATATTATTGCCTCTTTCCTTCAAAAAAAAATATTATTACAACTTCTCCCTCTTCTCATCTGAAGAGTGCAATTGCAATACGAGTTTAGGTTGAAGAAGAACCATAAGAGCAGCTGCTAACTGTTTTAGATCGTTGCTTGTTGGGAGGCTACCGTCAAAGGTTATTCCTAATACCTAATTCCTAGTATAGTTTATATGCATGCTCATCTGTTTATTCTGCACTAAACTATGATTATGGTTTTAATCTGTATAGAGAAGTTGTATTGATGAATTATGAAATTAATTCCAACAGTACTAACTCTCATGAATACGTCTACTACTAGTGATAACTAGTGATTATGACGTAGTTTTTTGTTTTGTTTAGGAAAATAGTATTATTAGTTATCAAGTAAACTAGTGTTTATTTTAATTCGTAGCATCTGCACTTTGAACCTCATGGTTAAAATTGCTGTCACGTCCGTCAACTCATCGATTGAGCTGTCTATTAGGACCTAAATGTTGTTGAATAACCTACACTAGTATTGAAAAATTGTCTGAATTTTTTAAATAATTTTATATACATTTAAAAGTTAAAACACATTAATTTGTGACTTCCAATTTCTAAACAGATATACTAATGTGACTTCCAACTACCGAGGAAGAATAAAAAGTCATAGTTTCTGATAGGCAAATATAAATTCATTTTATGGAATCTTAAGCAATGCTTTATCTCTTTCTCTTCCAAATTCTGAATTCAGATCCTCTCTAGAACAGTTTTCTTCACTTGAAACAGAATGGCCAAAAAGTATGAAGGACCTGCCATTGGAATCGACCTTGGCACGACCTATTCATGCGTAGCAGTTTGGCAGAAGAACAACAATCGAGCTGAGATCATCCACAATGATCAAGGCAATAGAACCACACCTTCTGTTGTAGCTTTCACTGACTCACTAAGGTTGATTGGTAATGCTGCTAAAAATCAGGCTTCCTCAAACCCAACCAACACTATCTTCGGTAATTGATATTTCTTTCTTTCTTTTTTTCATTCTTTCTGTTCGCGTTGTTTTATAAATTAATTTATAGTTGTTAATATGCTTTCACTAGAAAAGAGAAAATTATATATCACCGACATTTTATTTATTTATGCAGATGCAAAGAGGTTAATTGGAAGGAAATACAGTGATTCCATTATTCAGAATGATATAAAGTTGTGGCCCTTTAAGGTTATTGCTGGAGCTGATGACAATCCCAAGATCCTTGTTAAGTACAAGGGCAAAGAGAAGTGCTTTGTTGCAGAGGAAATATCGTCTATGATCCTCTCAAAGATGCAGGAGATTGCAGAGAAATTTTTGGAATTACCCATAAAGAATGCAGTGATCACAGTGCCAGCTTATTTCAATGATTCTCAGCGAAAAGCCACCAAAGATGCCGGCATTATTGCTGGCCTCAATGTAATGCGGATAATCAATGAACCAACTGCTGCTGCACTTGCATATGGAATTCAAAAGAGAGGTAATTTTGTTGTTGGAAAGCGAAATGTATTCATCTTTGATCTTGGTGGTGGCACCTTTGATGTGTCTCTTCTCACACTTAAGGATGATAGTTTTGAAGTAAAGGCTACTGCTGACGATACTCACCTAGGAGGAGAAGACTTCGATAATAGAATGGTGAATCACTTTGTGAATGAGTTGAAGAGTAAGAACAATGTGGTCATTAGTTTGATCCCAAAAGCTTTAAGGAAGCTGAGAACTGCTTGTGAGAGGGCAAAGAGGGCACTTTCGTTTGACATTGAGGCCACAATTGACATAGATGCTATCTGTCAGGGTATTGACTTCTGTTCATCAATTACTCGGGCGAAGTTTGAGCGACTCAACATGGACCTCTTTGAAAAATGTATGGAGATCGTCGAGAGTTGTCTACGCGATGCTAACATGGATCAGAGTATGGTACATGAAATTGTTCTTGTTGGAGGTTCATCTAGAATTCCCAAAGTGCGGAAACTATTGCAAGACTTTTTCATGGGTAGGGATTTGTGCATGAGCATAAACCCTGATGAGGCTGTTGCTTAAGGTGCAGCTGTGCAGGCTGCTTTGTTGATTGATGGCATTAAGAATGTTCCAAATTTGGTCTTGCGAGATATTACACCCTTGTCGCTTTGTATATGGACAAAAGGAGATGTCATGAGTGTAGTGATTCCTAAGAACACTCCGATTCCTATTAAGATGACTGAGGATAGATGTAAGACAAGTGTAGATAACCAACTTGGTGTATCCATCCATGTTTATGAGGGAGAGAGAATAAAAGCCAGTGAGAACAACTTGTTGGGTTTGTTTCGTCTCTTTGTTCCTCCTGCTCCCCGTGGCCTTTGCATCAAAGTATGTTTTGCTATCGATGCAGATGGTATATTAAATGTCACTGCTGAGGAAGAAACAACTGGAAATAAGAGTGAGATCACAATAACAAATGAAAATAGAAGACTTTCAACTAAAGAAATTGAGAGAATGATCCAAGAAGCTGAGAATTTCAAGGTTGAAGATATTAAGTTTCGAGAGAAAGCTAGAGCAGTGAATGCTTTGGAAGATTATCTTTACAAAATGAGTAAAGTAATGGAGGATAACAGTGTTAATTCCATGCTGACTCCTGCAGACAAAATGAAGATCGATTCTGCGATTATGAATGGAAAAAGTTTGATCGATAATCATGGCAACCAGCACAACGAAACATGTGTGTTTGTGGAATTTTTAAAGGAGCTTGAAATCATCTTTGAATCCACTTTGAACAAGATAAACAAAGGTTCCAAGAGAAAGTTTGAGCAATGAATTTACAGCATGAGTTAAGTAATGAAGGATAACAGTATTAGTTCCATACTGACTCTTGGAGACCAAGTAGTGCAAAAAGAAACATGTGTTTATGGACTTTATGAAGGAGCTTGAAAGATCAACAAAGACGAAATTGATTTGGAATATTTTAGTTTTTTATCATTTGCTTATCAATTTCAGTTTCCTCATGTATAATATTGAAACTGCTTGTATGATCAAATATTTTGATAATATATGCTATTTTGACATTATTTCTTTAAGCAAACTTATTTAAATACCCTATACTCAGTCCTAGTACCACATATCAGCTCTAGCATAGAGCCATACAATTTGAACTAGAACAGAACATCCCAACGAGAATAATGCTTACACTTATTTTATGTAAGACTCATTCTCAAAATGACGCGACTCATATATTTCATTCAATAAAAGAATAAGTGTTAGGAACCTGACCAAAAAAAAAAGAATAAGTGTTAGGAACAATGTGTTAAAATATGTCTGGCTAATATTACCCAATAAAATTCACACCAATAACATTCGGCAACATTAACTAAATTGCTTCTAAAGGTTCTTAAAAAAAATTACTTTCTAATGGATCTCATGAAATGAAAGCAACTATATTTAGGAAAAAAAAACTACTATCCAGATTCCTTAACTTAATTTCAAGTAATGATTTTTTCCTTTATCTTTTTTTTTTCATGCTATTTTTGTCATTTTGATTAATTTTCATGTGAACTTTAGATTTAGTGGTTGAAAATCCATATGCGACCATATCAAAAGGACAAAAATGACTTGAAATTAAGATAAATGAAAAAATCGTTATCTGAAATGAAATTAAAGAAGGACAAGCGTATTTTAGCGTGTTCAAAAGAAAATGTAAAGAGTATCCTTAGAATATTGGTTATGGAAATAAAAATAGAAATATTGTAGAAAGTGGTGGATTCAACTTTTTACAAGTTTTAAAAGCTGTTTCCAATGCAAAACTACTACTTTAGATTTTGGATCACTTTTGGCCAATCTGAGGATAAAACAAATATAATTGAGGAAGTTTCATGGTAAGATTATGGTCATCGGGGTATACAGGTAATTAGCTGTTAAGTAGAGGTGTCAATATCATGGGGCCTTGAAGTTTTGGCCTCAGCCCACATAGTAAGGGGGCTTGAAAATTCACAAAATTAAAAAGTCCACATTCATGCAAGTTCACAAATAAAAAGAGATTTTTGCTCTTCCCCCAGCACAAAACACCCGTGTTGTGCAGCCATGCCAAAATGCCCCTGAGCTAGTTAACTTGCGCAAGTGTAAAACAACGCGCAAGTTAAGTTACGTGGTGTTAGTTAAGTGGCGCACAATGGCTTTTTTTAAAAAAATTATTTACTATTTTCAAATTATTTTATTTACTTTATTCTAAATTATTTTATTTACTTTATTCTAAATTATTTGTTCACTTTATTCTAAATTATTTGTTCACTTTATTCTAAATTATTTATTTGCTATATTCTAATTTATTTATGCATTTAAAAATAAATTCGAAATTAGAAAATAAGTTCTAATTTTAAAAAGAAGATTAAAAGTTGTAAGACTAATCAATAACCTATTCAAAGTAGAAGTTTTAATAGCATGGTCCAACTCTTCCCTAAAAAAAAAAAGCATAGTCCAACTCCAAACGTTTCCATGTGTATTTTGAAATTAATTAGGTATTGTAAAATTATTTGGATATTTTAAATAATTTATATGCATTTAAAACACATTAATTTGTGACTTCCAATTTCTAAACAGATATACTAATGTGCACCAACTACCGAGGGAGTCTGTTTAGTGCATACGGGAAGAATAAAAAGTCATGGCTTCTGATGGGATACAGTGCTGTATCTCTTTCTCTTCCAAAGTCTGAATTAAAATCCTCTCTAGAGCAGTTTTCTTCACTTAGAGAATGGCCAAAAAATATGAAGGACCTGCAATCGGAATCGACCTTGGCACAACCTATTCATGTGTAGCAGTTTGGCAGGAGAATATCAACCGAGCTGAGATCATCCACAATGATCAAGGCAATAGAACCACACCTTCTGTTGTAGCTTTCACTGACAAACTAAGGTTGATTGGTAATGCTGCTAAAAATCAGGCTTCCTCAAACCCAACCAACACTATCTTCGGTAATTGATTTTTTTTTTCCTTTTTGTTCCTGCATTGCTTTATAAATTAATTTATAGTTGTTAATAATATCCTTTCAGTAGAAAAGAGAAAGTTGTACATCTACATTTTATTTATGCAGATGCAAAGAGGTTAATTGGAAGAAAATATAGTGATTCTTTTATTCAGGATGATATAAATTTGTGGCCCTTTAAGGTAGTTGCTGGCACTGATGACAACCCCATGATCCTTGTTAAGTACAAGGGTGAAGAGAAGAGGTTTGTTGCTGAGAAAATATCATCTATGATCCTCTCAAAGATGCATGAGATTGCAGAGAAATTTTTGGAATTGCCCGTAAAGAATGCAGTGATTACCGTGCCTGCTTATTTCAATGATTCTCAGCGAAAAGCCACCAAAGATGCTGGCATTATAGCTGGCCTCAATGTAATGAGGATAATAAATGAACCAACTTCTGCTGCACTTGCATATGGCATTCAAAAGAGATGTAATTTTGTTGGAAAGCGAAATATATTCATCTTTGATCTTGGTGGTGGCACTTTTGATGTGTTTCTTCTCACACTCAAGGATGATAAGTTTGAAGTGAAGGCCACTGCTGGCGATACTCACCTAGGAGGAGAGGACTTTGATAACCGAATGGTGAATTACTTTGTGAGTGAGTTGAAGAGGAAGAACAATTTGGACATTAGTGGGAACCCAAAAGCTTTAAGGAAGCTGAGAACAGCTTGTGAGAGGGCAAAGAGGACACTTTCATTTGACATTGAGACCACAATCGATGTAGATGCCATTTGTCAAGGTATTGATTTCTGCTCACCAGTTACTCGGGCCAAGTTTGAGCAAATCAACATCGACCTCTTTGAAAAATGTATGGAGATTGTTAGGAGTTGTCTACATGATGCTAACATTGTCAAGAGTAGTGTAGATGATATCGCCCTTATTGGTGGCTCTTCTAGAATTCCCAAAGTGCGTCAGCTATTGCAGGGGTTTTTCAAGGGGAAGGATTTGTGCATGAGCATCAACCCTGATGAGGCTGTTGCTTATGGTGCAGCTGTGGAGGCTGCTTTGCTGATTGATGGCATTGAGAATGTTCCAGATTTTATCTTGCAAGATATTACACCCTTGTCACGTGGTATATCGACAAAAGGAGATATCATGAGTGTGGTGATTCCTAGGAACACTTTCATTCCTGCCTAGATGACAGAAGAAAGATGTAAGACAAGTGTAGATAACCAATTTGGTGTCTCAATTAATGTTTATGAGGGTGAGAGAATAAAAGCCAGTGAGAACAACTTGCTGGGTTTGTTTAGTCTCTTAATTCCTCGTGCTCCTCGCGGCCTTCGTATCAAAGTATGCTTTGCTATAGATGCAGATGGTATACTAAATGTCACTGCTGAGGAAGAAACCACTGGAAATAAAAAAGAGATTATAATAACAAATGTAAATGGAAGACTGTCGACTGAAGAAATTGAGAGAATGATCCAAGAAGCAGAGAATTTCAAGGTTGAAGATATGAAGTTCCAAGAGAAAGCTAGAGCAATGAATGCTTTGGACGATTATCTTTACAAAATGAGTAAAGTCATGGAGGATAACATTGTTAGCTCCATGCTGACTCCTGAAGACAAAAATAAGATCGATTCTGCAATCATGAATGGAAAAAGTTTGATTGACAATCATGGCAACCAGCACAAAGAAGCATGTGTGTTTGTGGACTTTCTAAAGGAGCTTGAAGGCATCTTTGAAGCCATGTTGTTCCAAGCGAAAGTTAGATCAATGAATTCTTTGGACCACTATCTTTACAAGTAATGAAGGATAAGTGTTAGTTCCATACTTACTATTGGAGACAAAATAGTGGTTCATTCTGCAATTATGAAGGGATAAAGTTTGATTGATAATGATGGTGACCAGCAAAAAGAAACCTGTGTTTGTGAGATTCTTGAAGAAGCTTGAAAGCATCTTTGAATCCAAGTTGAACAAGACCAATAAAGATAACTTACTTACTCTCATGAGAAAAGTGATTTGGAATATTTTAGTATCTTTACTTGCATTTATCAATATCAGCTTCCTCAAGTATAATGCTGGAACTGCTTTTTTTTTTTTCTTTCTTTCATTACATGTTTTGATAATATATGCTATGTTGGCCTTGTTGTCTTATCATTTTTTGTCTTTCTTCATCTTATCAAATAAACTGTTAACTTCATCCTATAGGTTTGAAGTGCTCATACCAAAACATAATTTGGGGCATCAGTAATCTCATATGAAAGTTCTCCATAATCATTTTCAAACTTCAAACAATTACAATGATGAAACCTACAATATTTATAAAAAAAACAAAATGTAGGCAAAAGGTATGCCTTAATATTATGATGTAAATAAACAAGACAACTTAGATACATTACAACAATCCCTACAAAGTGGTAATAGTCAGCCTTTCAAACTCTTGGTCCTTCATGGCCTGATCAACAGCATGTTCTTTCATGTTTATCTTTTCTTACCAAAGCCACCTAAATTTACTGATATTTTACAAACAACTTATTTACTTGCAGATTAAAAATATTGCCAAATCGCATTTTTCATTTAACGAAACTATGTGTTGCCGGTCTAACCCTTTACGCTGTCCACCGATAAATTCACAGGCAACCTTGACCATGATACAGTTTCCCTTGACTCAACAATCCTCCTGCGAATCACTATGGATAAACTTAACACAATGCAAGCAGCAGCCGCCAAAGTAAGCATAATTCCCGTATTTCCACTTGATTGATGACTCTTGAGAACAAAATTAGCACAAACATCTCCATCAAGACTCCTGTGAGTATTGTTCAACTTCATAACCTCGACTGCATTCAACATACCATCAACGACGTGTGCAAGGCTGCTCTTCGAAGGACCTATACTAACATTCAAAGCCCCAGCACTACTATCTCCATCAACAACAAAGTCAGCGTAAAACGGGGAAGCCAGCGCATTTGTAACTAAAGAGAGATCGAAATCTTCTAAAGCCAAATAACCATTCACATAAACATTGAAATACATCAACCGCATCGAAATGCTAGCAATATCACAGAAATGCAACCTAACAAGATACTTATATCCACCAACAACCGGAAACACCCAAGTCATATTAACATTCGGCACAGAATCATTCCTACTTTTAATCAACCTAGCCGTGTTATAAACATTATCCGGTCCAACCTCACGACTCGCCCCACCAACTTGATAATTAATCCTACCGCCAAAATAAAACTTCTCAGACCCATCACTTGATTTCAGAAACTCATCATCAGTAACCCAAGTCCTCGACAAGGAATCATTAAAAGGCGTAACTTTAGGTCCGCCAACCGTAACCCTGTAAACAACTTCAAAAGCTTGTTTATTCAAATCATCAAAACTCTTCAAACCCTCTTCACTCAAAAACTGTGCTGTCTCCAGAACAAGGTCTTTAGGTGCAGAAACCACCTCAATAGCATTTACAAACGCAAAATTCAAATCTTTTTCCGGCACAAACACAATCTCAACCTTTTCATAATCAACCCAAATAAGATATTCAACTACCCTAGGGTTTTTTACACAATCAATAACAAAACGTGTAAAATTGCTTAAAACAACATACCCATTAACCAAGATTTGAAATTTAGCATGACCCAGATCGAGATTCGATGAATTAAAGGCATGAAAGTGAAAACGGACGAAGTGGGTGCCTTTGGTTTTAGCGGGGAAAGTGTATTTGGTTGATTTGGTGAAAACCCTGGCGGTGTGGTAGATTGAAGGTGAATTGGGAAATGGGTTTTGGTTTGTGATGGAGATGGAGTGGGGGGAGGTGGAAAAAGAAGAGTGTTCAGGGGTGAAAAGACGGTTGTTGAAGGTGGTGGAGAGGGTGGAGCCGGTGTTGATGAGGTAGTTGTCGAGGGGTGAGAAGAGATGGGAGGAGATGGTGGTTGTGGAGAAGGAGAGGAAAATGAGGAGAGAGAAAGGGTTGAAGATTTTCATGGTTGGGTTGTGATTGTGTTGTGGAAGATGGTGATGAGAGGAAGAAGATGAAGAGGAGAAGACTGAGGTGGAATGAAGAGTCAAGTGGGACCCACACGGTATGCTCTTACAGCCTGTGTGTGGTAGGAAGCACTTTCTGTCTTTGTAGTTGATTCATTCAACCCACCTTCACTCTCTTCATCACCATTTCCGGGAACTCATCTAAATATTTGGTTTCTATTTTTGAAAGGTCCAAAATTGATCTTAGTATAATATTGAAAGTATTACATTTAATTTTTTAAAAATTTAGAAAATGTTATTTTTAGTTTAAAATTTCCTTTTTTTTTTTTGTCTTCCTTAATCAATGTTATGATACATTGGTTAACATTTAACTTTGAATGTATGTTCAAGAGTAATTTTAATATGGACTATTCTCACAAGTGACATACGTGGGTTAATATTTGACAAATGTTAAACAATAGAGGAAATATGTCGTCTTTTGATAGTAGATGATAATGATTATCTTCAATTTTACGTGTAAAATAATGACTTAATTGATATTAGTTTGATTCAAATAACAGAAAATAAATATGTACATCGTATTAAACCGATATCATTCAAATCACCGTCTTAACAACTAAAATGAGAAATGCCGGAACTTTAGTTTATAAATAGTAGCCTTGATTTTTGTTTGCATTTTTGAAAATTTTTGCTATTGGTCTACGGTGGATCACTTATGAAGGTGATTTTCTTAAAAAAAAAAAAACTTATAAAGGTGATCTACTAAAGAACTTACCTTGAATTTATTCATAAACACTTGTGATATTGTTTGAGAATGCTTATAAAACATTTTATGATGTCACATAACTTATTTTCAGTTTATTTCTATAATCTTTTAAAATAACTTATAAAAAGAGATTATGGATTATACAAAAGCAATTTAACTTTTTTTAAAAGAAAAAACAATATAACTTTATTTTATCTTCTGTTATAAAAAATAGTTAATTCATAATAAAAAGTGTTTATGTTATTAAATGCAAAATAAGTTTCCTTGAAAAAAAAAGTTGTTTATCCTAACATGACCTAATCGTGGGACCACTTACACATTCAATTTTAAAAAGGTACGCTGTCCATTACCAACAAAATTTAGGATGAAAGAATTATGTCCCTATTTAAGTTAAAAAATAAAAAAGACCAAGACTCAAATAAGTCACAAATAAATTTAATTTTAAAATATTCCCTCCATACATTATAAAAACACCTCAAAATAATTTTTTTTATTCTTCCGGAATTTGCCCATTGAGACTGAATGTGTAATAAGTCTAACATCTTATACTAAACTTCAATTTTTATGATTTTTATACATTTGGATTGATCATGGCCAATCCGGAGGTGTAAAATGCAATTTTTCCCCTCTAATTTAGACTTAATTAAATCTACTATTTGATGTTAGAGCTCTTATAATAATTTGTATCTTCTAGATTAGCCAATCTAGACAAATTTCGTATGATTAGTTAATCCAAAGATGAGTAAATTTGACAAAAATAAAAGTTTCAGGGGCTCTGAGATTGAGAATGTAAGGAGCATAAATTTTCTTTACATATTTACCTCCTCTAAACATCCCGAATGAAGATATATCTTACTACCACTTGATCAATATTTAGGAGTTAATAATTTATGATTTTAATATCTCATTTATAAAATCTTAGAAATTTTTGAATCCAAAACTTATTATGTTGAGTAATTAGTTCATAAGCCGTAAGTGATATGTGATACTAACAAATGTATCTACAAGGCTTCCAACAATGGTTTGTATTCAATCATATTAGCTTATAATAACTTATGCATGAAAATATTCAGAGAGCCATCCCTTCCTCGTTCCGATGTTAATTGGAAATTAATCTGAGATTAGGTCTCTCCAATGTCTGAAATTGAAATTAGTTTCAAAATTCAAACATAAACAAAAAAAAAATTCATCGTAAACATGTCTTAATCCAAACAATTCATACAACTAAACCGGATAAAATAGCATCCAACAATATTCTTATACTGATACATCCAGCAATCATACACTACACTTGAAGCAGATAATTCTTAGCCTCCAACAGTAACAGGACAGAAGCACAGGACTTTGCGATTTAGTACATGCAGTGCAGCCACTCCATTTGCAAAACATTTGAGCGCAATAACATAACAACAAGCAATTTGCAGCAACTAATTAACAGAAAGCTGTTACCTCAGTTCTGCATTGAAACACAAAACCTGATTAGATTGTTTTCCTCAATAATTTAATATTACAGAAACAAAGAAGAGTAACTTATACCTTTAAACATGACAGCGATATGCTTGTATTCCTCTTAATTTTCTGGTTCTGATGATTCAATTTTAACTTCTTTGATGCGTGAAATCTTGGGCCAATCATGTCCTACCTTTGGCTGGTATCTTCTACGTAATTCAGGACAATCTATCATTGCTAAATATTCAAGGTTTGGGAGGCAACACACATCATCAGGGAGTGAAAGTAATTTCGGGCAATTATTAATTATAAGTTTATTTAGACAAATGAGAGTTGATGACCACTCAGGAAGTTTCTCAAGATTTTCACAGTGGCCAATAAATAAGGTGTGTAATGTGTCCGCACATCCTTGCAACCATTGAGGAAAACTCAACAATTGTGGCAAAGAATCAATACGTAGTAACTTGAGCCTTAACTTGGGGATTACATTCTCATGGCCCAAAGACAATCTCAAATTATCGCAATTACGAATCATCAAACTATCCAAGTTTGGAATAACATGAAGTGGCAAAGACTTTAGTTTCCCACAATAATTAATATTCAACCTTTTAAGATTAGCAAGTTGTATTTCTCTAAGCAATGACTCCAAATTGTCACAAGAAACGATAGATAAAACTTCTAAAGAAGTCAATTTGGCAATCTCTTTGTCTGGAAAATCAGATTGCATTGTGGTTATCATTAGTTGTTGAAGGCTGATCAAATTTCCTATTCCATTGGGTAATGTTTCAAGCTTTAAGCATCCATTGAGTTTAAAAGTTTGCAAATTCTGAAGTTTGCACACTGAATCAGGGAGGCTCTTCAATTCTTCATTGTTCTCAAGATTGAGATATCTCAAATGTTTTAATTTACCAATTGAGCGGGGTAAACTCTCATATGTAGAATCAGTTAAGTGCAAAACTCTCAAGAATTTACACCTCGATGTCAAATTGTTCAAGAAAGCTACATTGTTGGCTTCTGATGGAAAAATTATGGTTCTCAATCTATTGGGAATTGATGTTTGTCCAAGCAAATCATATGTAGTAAATGACAAATGGAGAACATTCTCAAATATATTTTCATTACGAAATTTCAACAATTGAAACTCATCTTGTGCAACATATAGGGCAAGATCATGCACTAAATCATGCAATTTAAATGCACAAGCATTACCAAAGACATGGAATTCTTGAAGGAAAGATCTTGATTGTAGCTCGTGCAAAAATTGCTTGCCGACATCTTCTGAGGTTTTACCCTTGTTTGGTGATGGAAGAAAATCAAGAGCCTCCCAAAGCACAGTGACATGATAATTAGAAAATTGGAAGTCTTTTACAAAGAGGGAGAAGCAGGCAAAACATCGTTTTAAATAAGACGGTAATTGATCAAAACTTAATTTGATAGCAGGCAAAATATCATCTTCTTTTTGTGGTAAATTCCAAATCTCATTGTCCCTAACAAACTTCCATTCTTCTATATCATCTTTTAAGAACAATGAACTCCCCAATGTTCTTAGGGCCAAAGGAAGCCCTCCACATTTTTGCACAATCTCTTTCCCAATCTCTATCAATTTTGGATATTTTTTCTCTTCTCCCTCTTTAAATGACCATTTGAGAAATACAGACAAGGAATCCTCTCTAGAAAGACCTTGCAAAGTGTATGATGTGTTTGTGCACATCATTTTCGCAATTGAGTGGCTACGTGTAGTCACTAAAACTTTACTTCCTTCATCTCCTACTTGTAGTAAATTCTTCACCTCTATCCATTTGACATGATCCTCATTCCATACGTCATCCAAGATGAGCAAGAATTTTTTACCAGCAAGTGTGTTTCTCAAACGAGATTGTAGCTGCTGTACATCAAGGTTTTTAATGTTCTCTTGGTGAATGAGGTTAGGAGCCAAATCGCTATCGCTAGCTGAATTGAGGATTTTAACAAGCAGATGCTGAAGTTTAAAATCATCGGAGACACACACCCACATCTTTAATGGAAAAGTCTCGTCTAAACTCTTATCATTGAACACCGTCTTTGCAAGCATAGTCTTTCCCAAGCCTCCAATTCCAAAAATAGGAATAACAGAGAGACCTTTATGACCAGTGTCTTGCAATAACAGATCAATAATTTTTTGTTTATCATGTTCCCTTCCTATCACATCAGAATCAACTACATGCGAATGAGTCAACTCGCGCCTTTTTGCAACATGATTATCACTATCATTGGTTTGAAGGCCAAAGTTATGCCTATCAGTAGCAACCTTATTGAATCTCATTAATATGTTTGATTTGATGTGCCATTTTAAGGCGATAAACAAGAGGATTAGAACTGGAGAAGTAACGTCGTACCTTCCTTCTGATGCTACCAGAAGTGTTGACTATGTGCTTCCGCAATGCCTCGCACTGAAAATCATCGATTACATCTTCTGCATCGGAGAAGACACGCTTGATCTGTTGCAGCCATTCACGGAGCTCGTGATTCTGCTTCTGCTTTAGCTCAGCATCCAACAACACAGCTTTAATGAGTGACACTGTGTTTTTAATCTCTCGTAGATCATCATAGACGCCAAGCACCCGTGAAGCTTCTTCAACAGCACGGGAAGCAACCTTGGTGATAAATGATTCAGCAAGACTAAAGAGAAATGATTCGGCCATGTTGATTGATTGGTTTTTGAATTTTGTGAGAAGCTAAAATGGTTGTAGTCAAAGGAAGAAAAAGGTGCAGTTGCAGGCAACAACTTTGAATTAATAATACATACTCCCACCGTCCTTTGTTATAGTATCGGAGTAGTCTATAAAAACGTCGGTATTAAAAAAAGTTGTTGCAGTAACAAACTAGTCTGAAAAATATATTACTATTACTAAATTATCCTTTACATATAAATGTATTACATCCAAAATTTTATAGATGGTATCATATTTAAGGACAAACATTTTTTTTTAAATAGTCTTATAATATAGATCGAGTGAGTACAATACCTGTCAACAGCTTGGTGGAGGAGCAACATGGTATGAACTTAATTTTAAATGAGAAAACCAAAGATGGCTGCATCTAGGTGGAAGGGACTTAGTTTCTTACAAAACTAATGTTTTAATTCCTAGTGCATGGCATTTAGTGGTTGACAGTGCATCCGGTGGAGAAGGAAACCAAAAAAATTAATAACTGAGAAATGATATATTTAAATATTTGGTTAACAAACCATGAAGTGAACACAAGTATATTAAATATCATTAACCACGGTTTTCAATCTATTAACTTTATTAAATTAGACCCTCAAGTTATTTTACTTACATCTCATCAATTTTTTTGTCACATAATACCATTTGCTCCACATCATTAATTTTTTCAACACTCTCTATGTTGTATTGCTACTACTCTCATATTCTTTCTTCTCTTTGCCTATCCTCACAAGTGACACGCTCATTTTAAATTGGGTGTAAGCCAGAAACAAATAAATTATATAGTTAGATTTTATTTTGACACATATTGATTAGTTAGATGTAATTACATTGTTGATGCAGTTATTATGTTAGCTTGTTTTACTGATATATATAAAAGGCACCAAAGGCAATAAACGAAAGGGTTCATTTCAATTTTACCTAAATAAATATAGATGGAATATTACTTGAGAGTTGAGGCAGACTTTATTAATCTACTTACAGACTCAAATGGTCTTGTAAATCAAGTTCAACTTTACCTAAAGAAAATATTAACCATTTTCTTTAAACAAAAGCCACTAAAACAAGCTTCAAACTTTGCAATATCTGATACTGCTTCAAGGTTGTTTGCTTGTGCAGCCTCTTGCTGGTCAAATGTGTAACATCATGTTACTTGCAGCTTAATGTTCATCAAGGAATGGTCTCTAAATATCTTCAATTCTCGCTCAAATTGATTCATCACTATTTGCAATGAATGACAGCAGTAACATTTCAATACAAATTCAATGCCATTCTCACTCCATTAATCATCTTTGAGAATTCTATCGTGAAATTGATCAGTGAACAAGTAGAGAATATAAAGGGGAGGATAATATGGATTCATAGGAGGTAGTGTTCTGCTGGCGATCAACTGCTTACCATTATGTGCAAACAAATAACATTCAATCTCATGCTTGCACAGTTCAGGTGGGTCAGCATAACTAACTAAGAGGAAACACAGAGAAAATCCTACCCAATCATATAGAGAAAAATGATCAGGGACTTGTATTTTTGGCCAGGAAACAGTTCTTTGAGGTACAAACCAAGATGGAATTTCATCCCCTGTGATAAGCATGTCAAATCTTGCAAAGGGAAGACAACATTCCTGAAACACATAATTGTTCAGGTTAGTAGGTAATAAGGAGAGAGGTTATGTCATAGCCATCCTAAAGTATACACATACATGGAATTCTTATGTGCTACTATGAGAGTAATGCATAACACATCCATAGATTACAATTTTTATTACAAAGTTAGTCTTACTGCTCAAATTCTATTCTATTTTATTTTATTTTTGACATAAATGCTCATGTTCTATTTGTTTCATATGTTATTATGCATTGATAGACCTAATGTATCACTGTCAAAGTACCTCAAGAATTTGTACACAGCTACAGATAAGTCTAGGATACATACCTCCATATAACTATTATAAAGTTTTTGAAAGTAGGACGGTTGTCTAGGTGATGATGCAAAGAGACTGCATGGATTTGCTGGGTTAAACTTGGAAGTTTCTAGTGAATCACAATTGCTTGCATCCAACTGAGTCATACTTGATGGTATCAACACATGAAGAAAATAGAGCACAATGTGATAGCTTGGCGTGCAAGTTAACTAGTTAGAAGCATTTGCATTTACATTTTAATTTCAATTGTAATTTCACTTGCATCTAGTTAGTTAGAGTAGTTATGTGCTGGCACCAATGTGTATATGAATAAATGTATTGAACCTTTACAAGCTAATGAAAACAGTTACAACTTTTCTCCATTTTGGAGGTTTTCTTCTTTCATCCATTGCGGTTTATTCTTCTCTGAGATGGAAACTCTGGCAATAGTTGCAGCTTTTGGCAGAAACTCAGATTAAGAAAATCCAACATTGGAAGTTCAGAAATGGTGCTTGGTATCATAACAAAATTGTTACCAGTTAGATCCAAATAATCCAACGATGATAGGTTGCGAAAATAATCTGGGATTGATTCGTCAGAAAGATTACAGTAACTTAGATTTATATATCTCAAAGAGGGTAAATTCAGACAGAAGTTGGAAATCTGAATCCAGTGCAATCTGGTCGATTCCCAAACATCAAATTGTTGGGAAGAAACCGGTTCATTGAATTGGTCAATGGCCCTTTGCAACCAGCAAATGATAATACTTTTAGACTATCTAGATAAAAAATGGAGGAAGGTAGTTCATCAATAGCAGTATCATTGGCATGAAGTTCCTCCAAACTCTTGATTTCCTTTAAACCATCTGGCAATCTACAAAGTTTTGAACATCCAGAAATGTCCAGAATTATGAGGGAATTCAATCCATGAATGGTGTCTGGAAGACAAACAAGACTTTTGCAGTCTTTTAAGTTCAAACTAGAAAGTCCCACTAGGCATCCAAGTGAAGAGGGTAGTTTTCTTATAGATGTTCCTTTTAAAGCAAGCATCGATAGATTTTCCATGCTTTCCCCAAACTCTGGAAGGATTTTAAATTTACAATAGCCAGAAAGAATTAACTTCTCCAGAGAACTCATTTCCAACTTCCCTGGAAGAGATTTAAGACTTTTGCATTCTTCTAAATTAATCAAAACAACTTTCTTGTGGTGTACAAGGGATGGATGAACCTCAGTCAGGCCTTCACAGCCTTTGAGAATCAATTTTTCAAGATTTGGAACACCAAAAATCAGGCAATCTCTTTAGGTTCTTAGAAAAAGTCATATTCAAGTACTTCAGCTTTCCTATAAACTGCTCAAAATTGTAAAAATATGAAAAAGTTATCAGCATCAATCGTCATGGTGATGAAATTTAATAGAGGTCTTGACGAAAGAGTCTCTTACCTTTATTCCTTGCCAAATCTACTGAATTTTGCTATGAGATAATTTAATGTGAACAATTTCATCCAGTTGAGTTGTTTGTGGCAGGGAAACTACTCTGACCAAAGGTTTCCTGCGGATATATTTCACTTTTCCTGCGGTTGCTAAAATCCTCAGGAAATAATTACCCACGAAGGTATTACCTGGGAGTGCAAATCCTTCGGAAAATCCGCAGGAAACACATTTCCTGCGGATTACTCACTCATTTTCGCAAGTAATTCCGCAGGAAAGTTGAGAGTTTCTAGTAGTGTCCAGTGAAAAACTTTTAATGAACTAGGAAGGCAATCGAGGCCAAGGGGAAGCGTCATCTCACATAAACTGGGATATTTTAGTTGAATTGTCTTAGAGAATGCTTCACTGCTCCAACGTGCTTTATATGGTTGAAGTAATTTCTTCCTATGCTCTTAATTGCATCAGTTCCCTACAAAACAATAATAACAAAATGCATAATCTTATAGAATGAGGGAAAGCACAAACTTAAGCAAACAAATGGTTGCATTGCTTTGTGTGTGTAAAATATTTATTTAGTTTAACTTTGATATACTAGTTATTAGTAGCTCAAGAAAAATCTATACTGTCAATCAATCATAAACTGTCATAGTTAAAAACATTCACTTTGGTCTTAACTGCGTTAAAAATCTCATAAAATTATGTGATAATTGACAGTATTGGAGATATTTACACTTTTGTCAAAAAAAGATGTTTAAACTGATTGTGATATTGTTTGAGGATGTTTATAAAAACATTTTATGACGTTACATAACTTGTTTTCAGTTTATTTCTATAATCTTTTAAAGATCTTATAAAAAAGATGTATGGATTATACAAAAACAGTTTAAATTTAATTTATCTCGTGTTATAGAAATAGTTAATACATAAGCATTTATATGATAAGATGTGTTTATATTATAAAATGCAAAATAAGTTGTTTATCCTAACATAGCCTAGCCTAACTGTGGAACCACGTACGCATTCATTTTCACAAAGGTAGGCTATCCATTACCAAAAAATTTAGGATGAAAAAATGATGTCCATATTTAAGTTTAAAATAAAAAAAAGACCCAAGACTCAAATCACCCTCACAAATAAATTTACTTTTAAATATTCCCTTCCTACATTATAAAACACCCCAAAAATCAATTTTTTTCTCCAAATATTCCCATTGACACTGCATGTATAAAAAGTCTAATATCTTATACTAGACTTCAATTTTTATGATTTTTTTTATACATTTGGATTGAGCATGGCCAATCCGAAGGTGTAACATGCATTTTTTTCTCCAATTTAGACTTTATTATATGGGATGTTAGAGCTCTTATTATTCAGATTGAGCATGGCCAATCAGAGGTTAGGACGTTAGATCTCTCCTATGTTTGAAATAGAAATTGAAATTAGTTTCAAAATTCAAACATAAACAAAAAAAATAAATATTCATTGTAAACATGTCTTAATCCAAACAATTCATACAACTAAACCGGATAAAATAGCATCAAAGTTGTCACCATAGTACAATCAAACAGACTTAACATAAAGATACCTATGACAAGAACATGAGTATAACAAAACTAGAATCCAACAATATTCCTGCACTACACTAGAAGCAGATAACCACCATCGTTTACACCTTCAAAGCATTGCCAACCCACTTTTAATTCCCAGCCTCCGATAGTAACAAACAGAATCCATTCGCAAAGCATTTGAGCGCAATAACATAACAACATGCAATTTGCAGCAGCCAATTAACAGAAAGTTTTTATCTCAGTTCTGCATTGAAACACAAAACCGGATCAGATTGTTTTCCTCAATAATTTAATATAACAGAAACAAATAATAGTAACTTATACCTTTAAACTTGATAGTGATATCCTTGAACTCCTCTTAATTTTCTGGTTCTGATGATTTAATGTAAACTTGTTTGATGTGTGATATCTTGGGCCAATCGTGTCCTACCTCTGGCTGGTATCTTCTATATAATTCAGGACAATCTTCCATGTCTAAGCATTCAAGGTTTGGGAGGCAATGCACATCATCAGGGAGTGAAAGTAATTTCGGGCAATTATTAATTACAAGTTTATTTAGACAAATGAGAGTTGATGACCACTCAGGAAGTTTCTAAAGATTTTCACAGTTAACAATCAATAAGCTGTGTAATGTGTCTGCACATCCTTGCAACCATTGAGGAAAACTCAACAATTGTGGCAAAGATTCAATATATAGTAACTTAAGCATTAACTTGGGGGTTACATTCTCAAGGCCCAAAGACAATTTCAAATTATTGCAATTACTAATCATCAAACCATCCAATTTTGGAACAACATGAAGTGGCAAAAACTTTAGATTCCCACAAGAATCAATATTCAAGAATCTAAGATTAGGAAGTTGTATTTCTCCAAGCAATGACTCCAAATTGTCACAAGAATGGATAGATAAAATTTCTAAAGAAGTCAATTTGGCAATCTCTTTGTCTGGAAAACTAGATTGCATTGTGGTTATACGTAGAAGTCGAAGGCTGATCAAATTTCCTATTCCATTGGGTAATGTTTCAAGCTTTATGCATCCATCGAGATTCAAAGTTTGCAAATTTTGAAGTTTGCACACTGAATTAGGGAGGCTCTTCAACTCTTTATTGCCCTCGAGATTGAGAAATCGCAAATGTTTTAATTTACCAATTGAGCGGGGCAAACTCTCATATGTAGAATCAGTTAACTGCAAAATTCGCAAGAGTTTACACCTTGATGACAAACTGTTCAAGAAAGCTACATTGTTGGCTTCTATTGGAAAAAGTATGGTTCTCAATCCAGTGGGAATTGATGTTTGTCCAAGCAAATCATTTGTAGTAAATGACAAATGGAGAACATTCTCAAAAATATTTTCATTATGGAATTTCAACAATTGAAACTCATCTCTTGCAACATATAGAGCTAGATCATGCACTAAATCATGCAATTTAAATAAACACGCATTACCCAGAACATGGAAATCTTGAAGGAAAGATCTTGATTGTAGCTCGTGCAAAAATTGATTGCTGACATCTTCCAAGGTTTTACCCTTGTTTGGTGATGGAAGAAAACCAAGAGCCTCCCAAAGCACAGTGAGATGATAACTAGTAAATTGGAAGTCTTTTACAAAGAGGGAGAAGCAGGCAAAACATCGTTTTAAATATGAGGGTAATTGATCAAAACTTAATTTGATAGCAGGCAAAATACCATCTTCTTTTTGTGGTAAATTCCAAATCTCATTGTCCCTAACAAACTTCCACTCTTCTATATCATCTTTTAAGAACAATGAACTCCCCAATGTTCTTAGGGCCAAAGGAAGCCCTCCACATTTTTGCACAATTTCTTTCCCAATCTCTATCAATTTTGGATATTTTTTCTCTTCTCCATCTTTAAATGCCCATTTGACAAACACAGACAAGGAATCCTCTCTAGAAAGACCTTGCAAAGTGTATGATGTGTTTGTGCACATCATTGAAGCAATTGAGTGGCTACGTGTAGTCACTAAAACTTTACTTCCTTCATCTCCTACTTGCAATAGATTCTTCACCTCTATCCATTTG
>Ga0228710_1000280_pt1 | contig 57045 bp, 39 predicted proteins | sample MedpolnodulmetaG_FD_177995 | JGI IMG/M metagenome (GOLD analysis project Ga0228710, IMG submission 177995) | Root nodule microbial communities from Medicago polymorpha collected in Santa Monica, California, United States - pink nodules | ecosystem: Host-associated > Plants > Roots > Nodule... | reverse complement strand
AAAATTAGGGTTTATGGCTTGGTTTGATTAGGATTACGTCATTAGACTTATCCAACAATCCCAAGACAAGAAGGGTCTACTCACTAACGTTCCTTGTAGACATAGAAAAGGAGAAGAAGAAGAAGAAGAAGAACATAAAATAAAGGTGAACTTTTATTCAAGGAAACAATTGTCACTTATTATTTACAAGAACAAAAGATGATTTTACAAACTAGAGGGTTGCTCTATTTATAGTCTAACATTGACTTGAGCCCCAAGAATTAAATTACTAAATTGTTGCACAAGAAACCATGGGCTCTAAGTCAGAAATACTAAAATAGGCAGTTTTTGTCAAAGAAGCAAAAGGGTAAAAGGGGGCGCGCCACTTTGTTATATTTTTGCACAAGATCTTCAAATACTTTGCACAAGATATTTTTGTATGAGATCTACATATTTTTGGCATGAATTCTTGCACAATATATTTTTGTATGAGACCTTCATATTTTTGGCACGAATAAGCTCCAATTCTCCTTTCTTTTGCTCCAAGACTAAATCTTTTGAATATTTGTTCTTGAAATATAATAACTTGCAATTGAAGTAAAATAATTCTAAAAGGAAATAATATTTAAATAAAACTAAATCAAATATAAATAAAATAGACTTAAATAACATATTAAAAATACTAATTTATCGACTCATCAGACCCCTTTTATCATATTATGCCCAAGACCCCTAAAACTCTTGGAACGACCCAGCAAAAGAATAATAAAAAATGTCAAAATCTATTGGAACATTTGATAAGTGCCAGAAAGTAGTTAATTTCAAGTTATATTTAATGCACTTCTGTCACTTGTTTCACAAGTTATCTAGGGAAAAGCCGAGAGAAAAGTGATAATTGCCTTGTAACGCTTTATTTATCTTACTCTACCCATTTGTGCAAGATTGAACTCAAGACACCAAATAAAGAAGAAAAACAAGAAAAAAGTACAAAAAGGCAGAAAGATGAAGTTACTCGCCTCCAACTCGCAATGGCGAGTAGCAAAAGCAAGCAGAGGCAGAAGCATAGTTTTGCACGCCCTCAACTCGCCATGGCGAGTGCATTTACTTGCGAGGCGAGTTAAGGCGGCCAGATCTCCTCGGAGCTTATGTGGCAGAAACCCACTGGTGAAGGAACCACTACTCGCCATGGCGAGCGTTTCTACTCGGGAGGCGAGTTGAGACAGAACAGGCCATATAAAAGCCCATTTGTTCATTCCAGGAGGGGGAGATCAATTTATCATATCATTTGATACCATATTATTAGAGGGCCCTTTAGGAGAGAAACAGGGGAAAGACCGGAGAGACTCTAAAGAGCAAGGAGCACAAGGATTGAAGGAAGACACAAAATCATTGAGACGTCATGGCTTGATTCCATTCCATCTCTTCTTTTCTCCTTGTAAGGTTACCATGACAATGAGTAACTAAACTCTTTTTGTTGGGATTAAATGTAATCAACTCTATTAGTATGTATTCCCTTTGATTATGGTGATGTGTGATTTTAATTATTTCAAGATATTGATGTTATTCTTGCATTGTAATGCTTATGTTTGATTTATTAGTGATTGAAAAATACTTTTCAATCTAGATGAGAATAATCATCTATCAAAACATAGATTCTAGACATGGAATGGATGTTTTGATAATCACCGTTTATATCCACACTTAATGCTTTCTTATCATTTAATAGAGTGAGAATCGTCATTGAATGATAGGAACGACTCTTGGATCGTTTAATAGTGTGAGACATCGACGATTGAACGATACAATTGATATCACAATATTGTTTGGACACGGATGATGTTGTCGAGGGATACGTGATAATATCGATTGATAATTGGAATCCGCAACCCTAATCCGAGAATACGTATAAGTGGGTTGATGAAATTTAATCCCAGCATAATCACTTCCCTGTTAACTCTCATACCTTTTACAATTTCGTAGTTTATTAGTTTATGAAACAAAACAATCATGAAACCCTAACTCAAAACGATATCGATTGTTGAACGGCTTAGAATATCACACCAGTCTCTGTGGAGACGATATATAAATACTTACTTTTGATATTACATCAACATTCATGAACTTTTAGAATTCAGTGTCTTCATCATTTCAGAAGATACAAAAACAACAAAATTGACGAACTAAGTTTAACACTTTGACAATAAAAAATCTACAAGATGATCTCTATTTATACATTGAAGACCATAGTTAAAATAAAATTAAAAAAATATATAAATATGAATTATTATGGAGGCCTTGCCGGTTTTTTTTTCTTTACTGAGTCCAATAACAAGGTACATAATCTTTCACAAGATGTATTGAAGACGATAATTTAAAAAAAAAAATTAGTTGGCCCTAGTTTTTTAGTGAGAGAAACTCCAATTTTTCTCTAAGTTTTCTTTCTCTTTCACTCATCGAGGAGGGGTGGTTTTAGGTCATTTTTTGACCTAGAATCACCCCTCTCAATCTTCTATCCCCTTTCTTTCGATCTAAATAAGTGGTTTCCACATATATTAAGTGTTTTCTTTTGTGTTTTTTTTGTGATTTCGTCGTATGAGTGCGGCGTTGTGTTGTTCGTCGTCTTGTGCAACGCTGTTTGATTTCGTGTCTTGTTGCGGTGTTTGTTTGGTTCATATTGAAAGATCAGCTTCAATCAATCACAGATCCAATCGATGATTTGGATGTCAACGTTGCAGATCCGAAAGCATGGGTATTCCGGTGATTTAAATTTTATCATATTATTTGCAAGCATTTTGCTGTTGTATGCTATTAACTTAGGTGTTGTGAGTTTGTTCGCATATCCACACTTTACGTTTTTAGTGATCTTGATTCTGATATATTCTATCAATTTGAGTGAATGAATGTCATTTTATTGTTGTTAAAGAAAAAGTAGAGTCATGACATATCATATGGAATTATGAAACTTCTAAGATTGTGAAACACATGGGACATATTATAGATCCATCAAGAATCAATCAAAACATAAAATTTCATTGTTTGAGACCCTTTGTTATAATAATACATATAATTTTAAAAGTGGTCAGATTTGGAGTGAAAACGCATGTGCGCGCACACATATTTTAGTTTTCATTTCACATGTTACTTCAACCACAAACAAATTCTAAATTAAACAGGTTAACCAAATACTGACGAAAAGAAACTATTTTATTGAACGATTGTTGAAGAACGAACATCGTCAACCTTTGAAAGAACTTTGATTTACTCTGATCAGAGATGTGGTCTTGGAGAATCCAAACTCCGACGAAGAATTTTGCTCATAGCAACAATAGGAGGCTCTGTTTTATTCAAACGAGCAGATGATGATCTAAACTCTTTATAGAAATTGATGTGTCGATTCAAAGCTTCTTCAATGGTGATACGTCTCTTTGATCTGACAACCTCATCTTTCACTGCTTCAGCACACAATCCGCAAAGCCATTTGCCTTGGTATCTTTGACATACTTTTGATATGTATGCATGTGTGCATTCCTCTGTGAAACCACATGAGTAGCATTTCACACACTCAACTTCTACCTGATTAACAGTTCTGGCAGTAGAAGTTAGAGTATGTGACTCTGACCCCAAAATTGCCATTATTTGAGAAATCTCTCTCTCCATCTCCGTCCCTCTCTCTCACACTTCTTCTCTATGTTTCTGAGGGTAATGTGTGTTATAAATAGAGGCAGGGGAAGGGAGTCAGTAGAAATCTATGTTGTCATATGCTAATAAACTTTATATTAAAATAATGATGTAATAAACGCATAATATTAATTGGACACGATTTGGAGTATTTGAAATGGAATATACCTAAAATACGAAAAAACAAAGATATGGAATAGATTTGAATTAGTGATGAGGGATTTGGATTGTCTGTCGTTAGGAGTCGCATGCATTAATTTACTTATGACATCAAAGTCTTTTATCGAGATTGTATAGTCTAGATTTCACTTTAGATTTTTATTTTTTTTAATAATATAAAAAGAGTTGTAAGATATGAACTTTGCGATCTATATCCAATGATCTCTGATGCGATGACCCTGTGAATGCACAGATGCTTGACCGCAGCAAATCCATTTTGGGTTGGTATGGTAATAGATTTTTCTCAACTTTTTGATTTGGTCACATTCATCCATATCTTAATTGATTAAAGATTTTCCTATTTAATCCAATAGAAAAGAAATATACCGTAAAAAGAGAGATTGTTTCCTGTTTCCCGTTTCCTTCCAAACTAGAGCCAGCTCATTCCTTGCTGGGTTGACAATGAGCTGAACCAAATCGAATATAGTTTAAAATTTGATTTAACAACTGACTCGTTGGGCTTGGTTCATGAACTAAATGAGTTGAACTTACGGTGAAAATATATTTGTTGGGCTTATATGAATTCTTTTATCATCCCGTATGGTAATGCAGTAAAATATTTGTTTATTTTATATGCAAAATGCTGCTAAGCTATTGTCTCGTCGTCGTTGCAGATTTAATGTGTTTATATGTTGTTAATTAAAAAGTTAACACCAAACCTATAACAATAATAGAAAACTAACCTTGTATCAACTTTTTGTGAAACAAAATAAGAATTTGCTCTTCCCTTAAAAAATTAAAAGAAGAAGAAATTTCTCATCTTTCTATGAATTCTTTTGTTATCCCGTATGGTAATACTGTAAAATATTTGTTTATTTTATATGCAAAATGCTGCTAAGTTATTATCTTGTCGTCGTTGAAGATTTAATGTGTTTATATGTTGTTAATTAAAAAATTAACACCAAACCTATAACAATAATAGAAAACTAACCTCATATTAACTTTTTGCGAAACAAAGTAAGAATTTGCTCTTCCCTTAAAAAATTAGAAGAAGAAGAAGAAGAAATTTCTCATCTTTCTTGTGTAATCATGTTTTTTTTTGTTTTTTAATTGAAAAAAATACATAACTTGATATCGATTTTTAAGGGTTAGATTTTGATGATGATTTATTTTAATGACTATATATTTGCAAAATGACCATGTAATCAAATTTGCAAGATTAAGTTTTATGATTTAGATGATTAACGACGATTAGGGAATCCTTGTATCTCCCCTTCGTCTTTATTGGAATTATCTTTTAAGAAACAAACAATGTATGTGGTGCTTACTTTGATTTAATGAACCTAATGCTAAAAATCGTACGAAGTTTCTTTAAATAACTTATGTAGGACCAGCCTAGAATTAGGTTATGTACTACGTTTGTTTAAAGAAAAGAATAATGACGGAAGAAGTTCAAACCTAAAACTTCCTAAACTTTTTAAGAAGTAGTAATTAGAAAAGCGAATGGAACTGATATAATTTCGAGTTGTCAAGGACTACTTGTATCCTATGGTTCAATCCTCAAGGTTACACACGTAGTTAACCAATTGACGCAGTATTAATGAAATGGCATAAACTAATTTAAAATAAGCACAATCAAAGTATAAACTGAAAGAAAATTTTTTATTAATAAATTCCAATAAATAAGAAGGCGTTCATCGTGGAACCCTAATCAAGAGGTTTAGTTGCTCATGGCAACTGACATCATAAGAAAATAAAAGAAAAACATACCCTAGAGAGAGAACAAAAGAAGGAAGAATCCTGTCTTGGAACACTGATGCTTGACCCTTGCTTTCACCTTCAATTTTTTCTAAATGAATAAAATAGTGCACAAGGGTCTCTATTTATAGCATGAGGTTACTTAGGGTTTAAGAGAAGAAAATCGGGCTTTTTGCATCGATCCAGCTTGGAAACACAAGCAAAAAGCGGGTTTTACCCGCATCTGGGCGCCTGGGGCTACACGGATGACACCCAAGGTTGTAGCTTCCCCCCTCCCCTTGTCCCAGGCGTAGGGGCGCATGGGCTAGGCGTATGAGGCAACCCCTCTGCTACGATTTCTTGCATTTTCCATCGTTCTTCCGTCTGAAAACTCCTAGGAACTTGAAATGAATTTTCTTCACTTTGTATTGCCTTCAACAACCTTCAAAGAGCCCTTGATCTTCAATTTCATATCTTTGATCCTTCATGTGATGTTTTGATTTGTCGATTTATATGATTCTTCACTAGAAAACACTCAAATCACGTATTGAGTTGCATGATCTAGGATAAGACTGAATTACAACGACTCGAGTGAAAACAATACAATATGTTCCTCAAACCATTGACAACTCATCTATATCTCATCTTATTTGTCTTCAAATCCTAAGAAAAGTACTAAAAAACATAGTCAAAATGTCAAACGATGTTTTGTCATCAGAATCCATTAAATTGAGGACTTTAAGAAATTGACAATGGATAAATTAGTAAAATTAGTGGACATTGATTTTATTAGATTGGTAGTTTTTTTTTGTTTTTTAATTGAAAAATACATAACTTGTTATCAATTGTTACAACTTAGATTTTGATGTCGATTTATTTTAATGATCGTGTATTTGCAAAATGACCATGTAACCCATTAAATCGGGGACCTTAAGAAATTGACCAATGTCAAATTAGTAAAATTAGTGGACATTGATTTTATTAAATAATAAAAATAAGTAGTAGATATGCAATTGCTCCATTGTTTGCGAAACAAAAGAAGAAATTGATCCTCCCTTTAAAAAAAAGTAGAAGAAGAAATTGCTCATCTTTCTACTGTAACTGTTTTTAAGGTTTAGACTTTGACGACGGTTTATTTTAATGACAATGTATTTGCAAAATGACCATGCAACCCAATAAATTAGGGAACTTAAGAAATTGACCGAGGTCAGATTAGTAAAATATTGATTTTAATAGATTATTATTAGTAGTAGATATCCAATTGCTATACTTTTTGTGAAAAAAAGAATAAATTGTTCATCTTTCTACCGTAACTTTTTTTTTAATTGTAAAATTACATAATTTTTTTTATCGATTTTTAATGTTTAGATTTTGATGACGGCTTATTTTAATGACTGTGTATTTGCAAAATGACCATATAACCCATTAAATTAGGGACCTTAAGAAATTGACCGCAGATAGATTAGTAAAATTATTAGACATTGCTTTTAGTAGGCTAGTAGTAGATAGATAGTAGATATCCAATTGCTCCACTTTTTGTGAAGCAAAAGAATAAATTGATCCTCTCTTAAAAATGCTAATCTTTCCACCATAACCGTTTTTTTGTTTTTTAATTGAAAAAATACATAATTTGTTATTGATTTTTAAGGCTTAGATTTTGATGATGGTGTATTTTAATGACCATGTATTTGTGAAATGACCGTATAGCCCATTAAAACAAGGACCTTAAGAAATTGATCGATGACATATTAATAAATTTGGTGGATACTTATTTTAATAGATTATTATTACTCCCTCCAGTCCTATTTATAAAAAAAAATTGACTTTTTAGATTGATTGAGTAATTGATGTATCTTGTCTAGAATATAGATCAAATACATCATTTATACAATAAATTAAAAAAGTCAACCATTTCTTATAAATAGGACCGGAGGAAGTATTTTTTTTTTAAGATGGGATGGCCAAGTATATTATAGTGGTAGATAGAAGACAGTTGATAGGTAGGTTGTAACTCTACGGCGGGACCACATGTAGTAGCCCGATTTTCGTTAGATTTATTTTTAATTGTTTTGATATGTGTTTATTTATACTTGTATGTAATTATTTGTCTCTGTGTGTATTTTAGTGAGATTCGATGTTAGAAGGGTATTTTGGTTATTTTGGACTTAAGGGTATTTTGGTCGTTTTTTTGAGCAAGGGTAAATTAGTAATTCCACGTGTAAATTATTTTAGTAGTGTTTTGAGTAGGGATAGTTATTTTTACTACGTTACTAGTAAGTGGGGTAATTACTTAAGAACCAATAACTATTCGTTATTTTTTATCTGTTAAGAGGGTAGAAACTTTGTGAATTGGTTAATGAGTGTTTTGAGCCGATTAAGACATTAAAGGGTTAAGTCCAATAGCGAGGAGCCTGTTTAAACCTTAGTCATTGAGGAAAATTAGGTCACTAGAATCATTTTGTTCATTTTCACAACACTTTGAGAGAGTTAGAGAGAGAAGGGGTTAGAAGAGGAGAGAAGAACTTGGAGAGCAAGAAGAGGGTAGAAATTAAAGGGATTGGAGCTAAGGTGAAGCATAAGCTAGGTTTGTGAAGATTAGAGGTAAGGGGACTAGTATTCCCTCATAATCTTTTGTATAATCTCTTTTCTACTTAAACCCATAAGTGCTTAATTGTGAAAAGTGATTGTTGTGAATTTAATTGGTGAAATTCGTGCTCATATTTTGATGTAGTGTTTGGGTATGTGAATTTAATGATAATCAAGTTGTTGATGTTGAATTTACATGCTAGAGATATATACATGTGTATACTTTGTGTTTTGCTCAAAATTGGTGGAGTATGATGTTGTTGTTGATGGATTGTTGATGAATTCATGTTTAATTGATGTTGTTGTTATGAGATGTTGTTGTTGATGATTGAAACCTTGGGTAATCATAATCATAGAGTTGTGGTGTGAATTTGTGTGGGTTTTAAAAGTTTTACAAAAAATGGGTTAAATGGTGATTTGTGTTGGAATGATGTTTTGATTCAAGTTTTATATGGATTTGAGTGTCTGTTTATGTTTATAAACGTTTAGACACACTTTGGGGACGAATTTGGGCATTGAGGATTCAAAATTAGGGTTTTGGAGTGAAAATTGAGTTTTTCCCTGAGAGCTGACTGTCTAAGCTCACCGTGGCGAGCAAACTGGTGGCCACGGCGAGTGAAGCAGTCTGTCAGCTCGCCATGGCGAGTGGTTTCGTGGCCATGGCGAGTTGCACAGTGCAATAACTCAAGTTGTTGTTTTGCGGTGACGTTTGTTAATAATTATGATGATGATTATGTTGATGGTAATATGGTAATGACTCTTATTTGGATTGTGACTTGTTGATTGTGTGGATGTAAATACTTGATAATGCAATTGTTGGTGAACTAATCAATGTAAATGGAGGTGTACTTTTACATTGTTGTTGGTGAATGTATATGTTAGGTGATTTGCATTGTTGAGTCTCTGCTTGTATGTCCATGCATCATAGTCATATCAAGTCATATGAGAAATGTGAAAGGAGGTTTACTTTTACATAGGTGAATTGTAAGAGGAGGTGTACTCTTACAAATGATGTTTTTGTTGCATCATTGGTGACGACCTTGTTGGTGATGGTACCACATGCATATAGGTGTCATGTATAGGTGCATTATACATGAGTTCTAATTGTTTATGTGTTTGATGATTGGATGTGGTTAATAGTTGCATAATGGTGATGTTGTGAACTTGTTTGTGTTGATGAATTTTGAAGTTTAATCATCCATTGTGTAGTTGATTGAAATGCTTATATTTTCATATGTTTATGTTGATTATGATTGATGTGAAGTTAACCCCCAGTGGTCTTTGACCGCCTACCTGTTTGTATGAATGGGTAGACGGCGTGCAGGAGTGATCTTTTAGCTTGAGTGGTGAGTTGCTTGAGGATAGCAGGAGCTTCCTTTGTTTATCTGTCTTAGTATAGGCTTTGATGTAGGAGTGTCAGTTTATACTTTATTTTGGATTGATTTATGTTGTTGAGATTTTACCCACTTGTCGGGATTGGAGATTTTATATGTTGATGTATTGGTGAGTTTATGACATGTGTATTTTGGATATGTATGTTTTATATCCGCAGCGACTTTTGAGGAATTTTATATATATGCATGTTGTTTTGAAATCTGTTCAAGACGTAACATCTATTTCTTGAATATTTGTATTATTCACGTGTTTTATCGCTTTAATAGAAGTATGGCGTTACACCACAACCTCTTGGTAGGTAGGTGGTAACTCAATATCATCTTGGCCAATCACTTGGAGCATCCACAATGGTAGTTTCTTAATAGAGACTCCTTAAATGGACCCTCCGTTACACATCACTTATTTATAATATTTTAATAAAAGTACCTATTAAGGACTCAATGACTCCATTAAGAATACATTAATAAGGACTCCGATGAAAAATACTTAAATATACCCCCACTAACTTTACATTATTAAACATAAATAATTTATTTATTAAATTATAAATTACATCGTAATATTTAATTATAATCCTTAAAAAAATTAAATTATAAAATATTTATTTATTCACATGAACTTAAATTTCTGCCACATTTGCTAATAATTTGAAAATGGAAAAATTAACATTACAAATTTTACATGTTAAAAAAAAATATTTTGCATTAATTACATTTTATTTAAAATGATGAAAAATAGATAAAATAATATTTAAAACAACTATTACATTTTATTAAAATATTACTTCTTTTGTAAGCGAGACCAAATAATACATATTTTATTACTTCTTTTAAGCGTGAGACCCGTTAGTTGCTTACGAAAGAGAATGTCTTTATATAGTTACTCATTCCTTAATGAGGACTCATTTTTTTTTCCTCCAATGGAGGGTCCTTAACATGGAGTGATCCTTGTTAAGTAAGGACCTCTCAATTGGAGATGCTCTTAGATACAAGAATGTTTCATATTTCGTTGAGTGTCCTTGTCTTATGATATCTTCCTAGTTCCATAGCCTACCAAGAGTTAAGCCTATTAAGATGTACATATTTTATCTATATAGTAGGTCAGTGTCAATCATACAATTTATTTTCACCCATATACCCATTATCTCCCTTCATTTGATTACAAGTTCTTCTCTTACCATACTATCATGGTATTAGTTTTATACTTATATCTTCTAAACGTTTTCGCTTTATATATTAATGTCTTTAAAATGGCAAATGATCTAATATCTAAGTCGAAGCATGCTATCCTTGAGCTTCCTTACAAGGCTTTGAAATACTTTCCTTCTCACCTTGCGTTCTATTTAGAATATAAAATGTTTGACATATCTCAAAATCCACGTCCCATTGTCACATGTCTTTATCCCATTTTTTAGCAAGCCACCACAATGCTTCTTTTTTACCCTTTTCCATTTCACTCTTCCTCCTATAGCAAATTAAAATTAAAAGTCGAGGGAAAATTTTATAAAACTAAAACAAAATATTAGAATATTCACAGGGACCAAAAACATATTTAACTATAATCTAAATCATGTACGAAATTTCCAAAACTATAAGAAAATAAAGTGTTGATCTTTGAGATATAAATTTTTGAGTAAGGAAATTGTAGCTAGAAGAACGAGTGAATGAGTTAAAGAGAAGAAAGATTGTAGAAATTAATTAAAATGAGTGTTCCATATATACAAAATAAATTATGATATTTAGGTAATGAAATTTCAGACAATTAGACAGTTGCAAGAGGTTTTATGCAGTTTTTGGTGGTTTTAAACAACCAAAATTTAAAAACTTTATGGTTTTCAATGGACAAAAACGACCACAATATACACCTCTCTAAAACACACAAAATAACTTATGTTTTTTTTTTTACGTAATCTCTACAAAAAAAAATCTATAAATTATTGAATGTCACCCCTAAAAAAAATTATTCAATGTCAATTTTTTATTAGTTTGTAACAAGCGGGTCTTTTAGAGATTTCGTAAAAAGCATAATCCATTTTGTGTTTGTGTATTGTAATAAAGTAGTTTTATTTTTAAATCTAGTTTGTTTTAATGCAACAATAAAAAAACTAACCTTTTGACAATTATTTTCTCTCTCCTTTAAAAAAATTTATTTTGAGAATTTTTTTTGCCACTTTACTTGAAGCTTCTTTGAGAATTATATGTCCTACAGTAAAAGACTCGTCTTCAAATTTCACAACCGGGGAAACTGCAATCAAGTCTACACATACATGCTTCTCTCCTATCCGCCGTATATTAGAATATATGTTGGCCTACATGTCTATCTTTTCTCACGTGGGTTGGTCAATAAGTTCACAGACACCTTATTCTTTGCAAATACTCTCATCCATCTAAATTTATCAAAAGGGTGTTTGTAACAAACTCATGTTTGTATTTGAAGCCTAAAAGCTTCATACAACAAACAATGTGCTCCCTAAATATATTCAAACACGTCTTACGACAAACATAGCAGACTTCATCAATTGAGCAATTTCCAAACTTTACTTCTATAACCGAAACATTTTTACTAAAAGAGAATTCGGCATAATATGTTGGGATTTATGGGATGGTGCCTATTAGTAACAAACACTTTGGTCGAAGAGTCCACCCATCCTAGAGACGGAGTCACATAAATTAATGAATTAATTATGTATAAATCACTTAAATTAAAACTAGCGGAAAGTCTATCAACATTTCTCCTTTTGTATATTTATTGTAAAAAATAATTATCTTGAAAAATACATCCTTAAACCTAGATAGAAGATACAACATTGTTAGACACGACTCTTTGAACTATTTGTAGAAGATCCATAATCTCTGATGTTAGAAAGTCAAATACAAATGGTATAAAAACGTATTAATTATTAAAACATGAATTCCATTCATATATGTAAGAGGTATGGATTAATAAGAATTTGTGTTTGAGAAATGTTATTGCGATAACCAAAATGTTGTTTTGAATTGACGTCAATTCAATAATAATATATATTTTTACTTGAACAAAAAAAAAACTTATAATCAAAGTAACACGTATTTTTAGAGTGAAGATTTATATTGGCCCTTCGCAATTTTTGGACGGCCTAATTCATTCGTTACAAAAATAAAACCTAAATTTCCTTTAAAAAAAACCCTAAATTAGTTCTTGATATGTTTTTTTTTAAAATAAAAATAAAAATATGTTAATATGTTACTACAAAGTATAAATTAGTTTTTTTATTATAATTAATCAAAACTACTTTGTCTTTTATATTAAATGTTAGAATTAATTTGAGTTTATTTTTACCATAGATTAGATTGAAGCGTTAGGAAATTGTGAGGAATCATGGTAGATCTTTCGCACATATATCATGCATACATTTTTGCATATATTCAAAAACATCATTAAATTAAGGGTTATGTTGATACGTGGTCAAAAAAATATATTAAATTTCAATTCAATCTTATAAGAAATAAATTAGGAAAATGCAATTAAAGTGTTGTTGAAATATCACTTTTTCTTCTTCCTTTGTGTTTGGTGCTGAAGCGTTGGCCGCGATCCTCGTTAGTATCTAGACTATACTCCTCCGTACGAGTACGATTTATTTATTCACAGATTCGTATTCTCCTCTCGCCATTATCGTTCCTCATTTCACATTTAAATTTATCCAAGATTCATCAAAATTTCAATTTGAAGCTTCCTCTCTTTCTTTTTTCGTCCCAAACAGGTTAATTTCTTCCCTAACATCTTAGATCCATTCTTAATTCATGCATGTTTGTTTTTATTAGTATTTAGATCATGGTGATTGGTGAGGTTTGTTACTTTCTTACATAATAGAATTAGGAAAGAGTTATTTTTTTTAATTGAAAGTGTTGATTTTGATTGGTTTCTTAAGTTGCATGTTAGAGCTAAAGGAATTTTTTTTATTGCAAGGAAGAAAAAGAGGGCAATGAACTAAACAATTTATTTTTTACAATAAAAAACTTAGATTAGATGAGTTGGGTCTCAAGGACTCACCAGAGTCAGGGTAGGCCTTAAGACTCAGAGAGCACCGAGGGAGGTGAAATGAACATTACTTTACTAGTGAATAATATCGATTTGTTCAAATTCCGCTTTGTTACAGTGCTGTAGCGCTGCTATTTGACGACACTGTTTCAAAATATGAGACTTGAGAGCTAGCCCTTCTTTTTATTTATAATTTTATGTTTATATGCAGGATGAAGGCCGGGTTTAATGGATTAAAGGGTAAAGAAATTTCTCTTATTTCCATTGTTCTTATGTGTGCAACTATCCTTTTATGGTCATGGGAAAAAACACCTGGTCTTACTGCCTTTCTTCCTCCCCAATCACCGCTGCAGTTTTCTTCAGGTATACTTCCATTTGTATAATTGTTCTATTTGATACTTCCATTATATTTATCACATTGAGATATTTATTTTCTATTTGTTTCATGAAAGTAAAAGTATGTATATTGCTGTTAAGGTTTCTAAAAACCTATATCCATACCCTTCATCTCACCTGTCCAACCTGCTTTTGTGCATCTAATTATATTGGTATTGTTGGCACCCCACATTGAGTAGAGATATGGTCAAAGTAGCCCTTATAAAGTTATAAGACTTGGACAACCCTCACTCCATGACCAAGTGTTTGGAGCTAATTAGGCCTAGCCCAAGTTTTAAAATGGGATTGACGGTCTCAGAATCTAGTGTCGACGACCAAAGGTTGATGTTCAATGGACAAATGACTAGATAGCTCGGGCTTCAAATTTGGGACTGTTAGGGTTTTCTGAGTTGGGAGTTGGGACTGTTGGGTTTCTAATACCAAGTTGCATTTAGAGAGAAATACGTGAATTATTCTGAATGACTAGAGAGACTGATTCTCATTATGTTTATTTTATAATAAAATAGGTTAAACTAAACCCCTTGATTATATATGGGTAAAGTAAAACTCAAACCATTTCAGCATCTATCCTATTATTTACAACATAATATTCACATAGGATATCTTAAATCTTAATAGAATATTTCAAATATCTCAGCAGAAATATCAAAATAATAGAGAAAGAATAATCCCAGTCACAATTCCAATTAACACAATAGAATGCCATAACAGAGATACAGGCTGGTGATTAGCCATCTTCCGGTCAACTCTTTCACGGACATCAATATCATCCAACTTTTTAGCGACTTGTTCCGAAAGGCCTTAACCTAAGAAGTAAGAACCACACTGCAACAACATTCTATGAATCTTAAGTTTTTAGAGGCTTTGAAGTCTTACTTTTCTTAGAGGCTTCAGCCTCGGATACTCAGCTATGGAAAACTAAACACAGAGCAGCAAGAAGCACGGACCAAAAAAATGGTAGCCTTAGAAACACAAAATCTAGGGAAGAACAAACCTGCCAATCACGAGAAGCAAATACGGTCCAATTGGTGCAGAGCAGAATGAGAAGGTGATGACAAGTCAAATTAGACAGTCAGAGAAGACAATGACAACTGGACGACAGTGTGTAGTTTGCATGTATGCCAAGAACTTGTGCTGAACAGTTTGCACAAGGGTGTGATGAATTCTCTGGCAATGAAACTTTTAAGAGAATTGCAATTACAATCTACAGTTACTGTTATCCTAAATTATTGGCTTATCTTCTTGCAACCAAGATTTAATGTGCTCAGTAGTATGCTTGCATCATTCTCAGTCCTTTCTACACCATGTTCACATGGTTGCAGATCATTTAGTTAGCAGTTCTTCGGTGAAGGAACTAGATACACATATACATGTGGCGGAGCATGACTCATCGTGGCCAAAGAAAAAGACCACCAATGAGCTGGAAGAACAAGATCTTGATTTAGCATCTCAGACGATTTCTGCACAAAGCTCTTCTGGAAAGAGCATGGGTGAAAGTAATACCAGAACTACTTCGCGTACAGAACGTAAGTAAGATGTTGCTTTCCTTATTCCTCTATGGTTCTCTAAGGTGTTTGCAATGCTTCATGATGTGGTGCCATATTCTGTATCCAACAAGGAGATGTTGACCTCTGTTTATGGTGCCACATTTATTCGCTTAACATGTTCGTTACAATAGTGATCGGAGTGCTGCACACCAGCTACCGTTGTGTTAAAGCAAGTTGGTAGGCGTAAATTAAAATAATGTAGACAAGGCTAGGTTCTGCACACTAGCTATTTAGTGGGATAAGGCTTGGTTTTTGTTGTTGTAGACAACTTCTAAAATACATTATATTCCAGGATATGTTACAATCCTTTTAGCCATAAAGCTCTTGCCATGTGGTTTTTCTTTTCCTTTTCTCACTGTTATTCTCATTTGCAAGTTACCTTCTCGGGGCATAAATTTATTTGATTGTGGTGGTGTAGAAATCCTGTCAAGTGTGTCCGATGAAGAAACAAAACATGAAGGAGTTTTGGAAGCTGGGAAAAGCCATGGTGTACAAACTTCTTCCAGCCTAACAACATCTGAGGCTAAAAGTAATGAAGCTAAGGGGGAGAAGAACTCCAAACAAGAAGAACCTAAAATAGATCTTGTCACAAACAATCCACAAAAAAGTTCTATACCTGTCAGAAAAGAAAGTTGGAATAATGCTACAGAAAACAAAGGTACTCATAATTTTGCTTAGCATCCATGAAACTCTATTGAAATGTTTACTATCTTTTGGATGAGTTGAAATGAAGTTGATGAATCATGCATGCTTTTCGACACGTTCTATGAAATCAGCTGCTTTTCAAAGAATATCTCTGAATTTTTTATAAGGAACCAATTTTTCCTATTGTTTCTAAAGAAAGTTTGAACATAACAGGTCAAGGAAAATTGATGAATGTTCTTCAACTTATTTTCTAACGATGACCTTTCTAGTGAAGTGCGTCTCCTAATTTTTTATTGGAAACTATTTTTCTTTTTAATTTCTGAAGACATCTTGAAATCTTTTATAATTATTATAAAGTTAGATTAATGAACAGCATACTTGTGAGTGTTGCTAACAAATGGATGTTCTCGTGTCGACTCTTTCTCCAGCCTGTAACTATGCAAAAGGAAAATGGGTCCCAGACAACAAACATCCTTTGTATTCAGGTTTTGGTTGCAAACAGTGGCTCTCTGCAATGTGGGCTTGCCGCTTGATGCAACGTACTGATTTTGCATACGAGAGGCTTAGATGGCAACCAAAAGATTGTCAAATGGAGGAGTTTGAAGGTTCTAAATTTTTTAGAAGGTACTTCATTCTTTTGATCCGTGCATATATATTGAACCCGTCTGTTGTCCTTTGGAACATTTCATTGAACAATGTGATTTTTCAATTCGTTTTGCCGATAAGCTCGTTTGAAATGACAGAGGCATGATGTGCTCCATGCTTTCGTACAGGGTTGGCAAGCTTTGGTTGGGGCATGTGTTACCATGATAGTGTCATATTACTCAATTTAGTCTATTTTTGCTCTTATTGTATGACTGATATGCCTTTGCTTCTCTGAATTTCTGATTTAGATAAATACTCCATCTTTCCCGGCTACATTTTTATTATTTTTTAGCCCATATGTTTTGGTTCAACTGTTTATTATTATTTTAGCCTACATGTTTTGGTTCAACTGGAAAAAAACTATAAACCTATACTAATTGTTAATCTGTGTATTCAGGATGCAAAACAAAACTCTAGCTTTTGTGGGAGACTCATTAGGTCGGCAGCAGTACCAGTCTTTAATGTGCATGGTAACTGGTGGTGAGGAGACAAATGATGTTGAAGATGTGGGTAAGGAATATGGTTTGATTGTAGCCGAGGGCTCTGCCCGTCCTAATGGATGGGCATATCGTTTTTCAAGGACTAATACTACCATTTTGTACTACTGGTCGGCAAGCTTATGTGATGTTGAACCTATTGATGTAAACAACCCAGATACAGATTATGCAATGCACCTTGATCGGCCCCCAGCATTCCTGCGTCAATTTATACACAAGTTTGATGTCCTGGTTCTCAACACTGGTCATCACTGGAATCGAGGGAAGCTTAATGCCAATCGATGGGTAATGCATGTTGGTGGTGTCCCAAATACTGATAGGAAGATAGCTGTGATTTGGGCTGCCAAGAATCTTACAATTCGTAGCGTTGTTAGTTGGGTGGATTCACAGCTTCCAAAATATCCAGGTTTGAAAGCATTTTATCGTACCATTTCTCCTAGACATTTTTTTGGTGGGGAATGGAACACAGGAGGCAGTTGTGACAACACTAAACCAATGTCGGTTGGAAAAGAATTACTGGAAGAGGAGTCCAGTGATCAAGTTGCTGCAAGTGCGGTTAAGGGAACAAGGGTCAAACTTTTGGACATAACAGGTCCTTCTCAGCTGAGGGATGAGGGTCATATATCACGGTACAGCTTAACAGCAAAGCCTGGTGTGCAGGATTGCTTACACTGGTGTTTGCCTGGTGTTCCTGATACATGGAATGAAATGCTCTTTGCTCAAATCTAGTTTGCACATCATGGTTTTAGGAGAGTATATGGCTGGTCTCGAAAAGGTGAAAGCCGTTCCTTGGCTAGGATGCTGTCATGGGGCTATGCTATACTATGTCCCGAGTCTAAACTATCAAGCTGATTTGGTGATACATTGGAAGATTGCACAGACTAGTTATATATCGGCCTGCCTCAAGAATTTCTTGGACTAGGCAAAATTTTGAGGTGTTTAATATAACTTGGTTGGCATGTAAATTAGTTATTTTCTTTATATGATCCCTTCTGCATTCTCAGCCGAAAAGTAAGTTTGATGGTCAAAGCTGCTGTAGAATAGCACCGGAAGATTGTTACTGAAGTGAGTTCTTAGCCACTATTGCGGAAGTTTAAGTCATCAATAGGACACGATTTGCTATCTCTCCTTATACTTTTTTTTTTTGGGGGGGAGGGGGGTTGAGGGAGAGTGAAACTGAATAGTGTGTTCTTAGTCTCAGATTTTATAATACATTATAGAGAAACCAAAAGCATACCCTGATACATGTTATGTTGAATTCTACAGTTTAGTAGATAATATTATTAGCGGGGTCTCTTTGTTTGCTGCAAATAGTTATGTTTACTCGTTTTTTTTGTTATGTTTACTCGTTTATGAGCGCATTATCTATCCACCGACACGCTTGTTGATAATATTAATAAATATATGTTAGTTTGTCTGTTCATAATAATATATGTTTTGCTGACAAAACAAATGCACAGTAATATAATACTTTATTTGCTCATCTTGGTCGTATCAGATCAGAATTCTGAATACTGAAATGCTCAGAGCAGTAGACGCTTGGAGTTGGAGTTCGATCTCTCTCTTGTAAACGGTCAAATGGAAAGGTTTTTTTTTTTTTTTTCTTTATTCAATTGAAAAAGACATTCAATGCACTGATGTTATATTTTTTAATAAAACTCTGTAAATGAAATCCAGTTAGTAGTTTATCCCTGCTAATTATTAGATTATTAAATAGGTAAATTTTATGGTACACCTAAAAATTTGAGTGTATCAGTACACCAAATCGTTAAATTAGTGACTAATTGAGTTGTTTTTTTTAAGAAAAATAATTATTTTTTGTCATTGACAATTATAATAATTAAATCTTATTTACCAAAAGTTTCGACGAAATAAAATTTATTTTTTTTGAATTTTTATTACTTATAATAAAGAATATTGATTATTTTTAATGAGAAAATGTTAAAAATTTAATATGATTCTTATAAACAATAAAATGATGTTTTTTCTTATGAAATGATGTTTTCTAAAATATAAATATTGATAAATAGTTTTTTATTTCATAAAATAATCGTTAATTATAAATTTATTAAGCAAAAGTACCAGCACACATGTTCAATAATCTAATAATTAGATTATTTGATAAAAAACCCGCTAGTTAAAATAAATTTCGGTCAAAGTTAAAATTGAAGCCTTCCTTGGTGCAAGTAGATGAAGCTAATATGTTGAGAAACATAGGTTGGTTGAACCGTTGAAATACGATAGGCTTGTAGAGTCGCTCTCAGAAAGCATAGGTCAATTAGAGCTACTCCAACGGTCGAGTTGGAGGGTGATAACAGCTAAGGTTGCATTTTTTTTAATGAATGCTGACATGGACGTCCATCTTATTCACATTAATGAAAGGATATGTCACGTATTAAATTCATCTGTGCATCTCGTCTCTAGTCAGGTTCTCAATTCACTTTGAACCCATTTTTGTCATTATCATTGACAGCAGGGATATAGGAGGATTAATACAAATGTTAACTTGTGCCCTTATGACACAAGTTAATGAAATAAACATAGAAATAATTCATTGAAATGTGTGCATTACATTTAATCTTTAGATTTTTAATGAGTTAAATGTATAAAATTTTATAAAATATTTTTTTTTCTAGGTTTCTTAACATGTGCTCTAAGGACATAAGTTAACACTACCCTTTTTACAATAATAACAAATCATCACGAACCCAATCTGCCTTTACTGCAATGTAATTACAGGATGCAATTTCAGTGTAAATCACTTTGAGTATTAACTAAGTTACCGGCTCAAATATCAAGTCATACATTTAAGATTGTCAAACAAAAAAAAGTCATAAATTTAGGATTTTAGATTGGAAATATCCATAGGATTATCTAGGAGTAATATGTTTGACCTGTAATTTGAGTTTTTGTTACACTAATTGATGAGTGGTTATTATGATAAAAAAAGATAAAAAAAAATCCGGTGTATCCTAAAACTTTTTATTATCAATGACTAATTGGTGCGTTAGTAGTTGACCAAACATTTTGTTGACAATATCAAAAATCAAATCTATGTGGATTAGATCAAAAATCAAATCTTGGTTGATTCACCTTTTGCACACCTTATGTATGATGTTTCATTTTTGTTATTATATATATTTTTGATGTCATTTAAAAAGATAAGAATGCATATTATATGATATTATATTTGTTATATTGTTGGTGTCATTGAAAAAGATATATTTAGTTTTTTTAATAAAAAAAAGATATGCATAGTTTGTTACAATATAAATGTGCAAAATATATATAAGTATAATTTTTTTTAGGCATCTATACTTGTACTTTTAATTAAAATCAAATTTTTATAAAAATAATTATACGTATTACACAACACTAAAAAAAATTATATGCATTAGCATAACAAAAAAACAGACAGACGGACATAAAGTATTACACTATTCGCTAATATGTGTGTATATATTTTCGAGGTTGAAGAAAGGGAATAAAAATATTTGGTGTCTTCAATGACAACGTGAATAAAAATATGTGCTAAGTTGTAATAATTAAACGATATTGAAATTAAATATATAAGTGATAAAAAGATAATAAATTCCTTCAAAAATAGATAATAAAATTAAATGGACCCTCCTTAAAAAAAGTTAATTGGACCGGTTCAAAAAAAAATTAAAATATAAATATTAAAAAAAAAAAAAGTTTTCCAACGTGATTTATTGAGAGGTGCTTGTAAAATAAATTGTCGAGAAGTAAATTTTGTATAATATTTTGTCAAACAACTTTTAACTTAAAAATAACTTTAAAACAAAAAAAAATAACGAAACTAAACAATTTTAGCTTCTTTCTTAAATGGTTTTGTTTTAAAGAAGTTTTTAGACCGTAAAAAAATCTGGCCAAACGGTACCTAATCAAATCCCAACTCTGATTATTGATTAATCAAACCGAATTTTGGTCCACTTTACCATTTATTTATGAAGAAATCCGAATCTGCATTCCATTTGCCGACGCACTACAATTACACGTGTCCACTTGCAAATTGGCCTCACATGGCTCATAACGGAAAACCAGAAGCTTAGACTTTGAGAGGGACCCACACTTCACTCGCCATAAACATAAAACCATTTTTTCACATTTATTATTCATATTTTTCTTCTTTTCTCAACGTTTCTCTCTTCTTCCTATTCCCAAAGGGTTTTTCTCTGAGCTTTTTCACTCTTTCTAATGGCGGAAGAATTTTGCAGAGCCGTCGACGATGGAATGAAGCTTTCAAAACGCATATACTTCGGCAAAGACAGAGCGGTGGCGCCACCCAAGGTTCCAACGATGTCAAAGTCTTCAACCTCACTTCTTCCTAAAGCTCCAATGGTTTACGCGGTGATCTACGATCCAGGGATCGTTGATAATCCTGACATCGCTAGCTACCAACCTCACGTGTACGGCCGGTGTGATCCTCCGGCACTCATTCCGCTTCAGATGAACGCTATTGAAATGGAAATTGATTGTTATCTTGATACTTCGTTTATAACCGTCTCCGGCACTTGGAGAGTCCACTGTGTTACTGGTAGCAGCACCACCGATTGCCGTCTCGCCATTCCCATCGGCGACGAGGTACTACTTTTTTTTTTGCAGCTTTTTCTGTTTTTTTTTTTTTTTTTTTTTTTTTTTTGTGTCCGTTGAAGTTTCCGATTTTCTCGATTTTTTTATTCATTTCACCACAACGGTCATTTTTTTTGTTTGTTACCGGAATGGTTTTATGTTTATGTATATTATTTTTGCGTGTGTGATTCTGATATGATTTGGCTAACAGGGTTCAATTCTAGGTGTTGAAGTGAATGCTCTTAGAAAATCATATTCAACTCGACTGGTAGTTATGGATGAGTGCAAGGAGAGTCAAAGTGCCACACCAGCTCAAAATGGGGGCTTTCTTAAATCAAATATATTTACTTTAACTATACCGCAGGTGAATATTTTGCTTGAGGAGGATGAGAAATTTTGATTTATATATCTGTTTAGTTTAGTGGTGTTTATGTTTTTCAATGTGGTTGGATTCTAACAGATTGATGGGGGTTCAAATTTATCAATTAAAATGCGTTGGTCTCAGAAAGTAGTATGCTCCAATGGTGAGTATTCTTTGAAGGTGCCATTCACCTTTCCTGAGTTTATCAACCCTGCTGGTAAGAGAATGTCGAAAAGAGAAAAGATAAAACTGAATGTGGATGTTGTTGCTGGAAGTGAGCTTCTGTTCAAGACAACTAGCCATCCCCTGCAGGTTCGTATCTGGTTGGATTTTCATATATGGGACTGTTGCATTGTTTTCGATGGCCGGTTCTTTTCAATTTCCGATGGGCAATAGTACTAAATATTTTGTACTAAATAGTGTTTTGCAAAACAATAGTTTTTTTTTTCTTTCAAATTCTGCTACACTATAGCACTATAGAGCCACTATAGCCGATATTTAAAACACTCACCACTGTTGAAATTTCACAGAAGATATAACTGACTAACCACCATTTTATTCTGACTGTCCAGCAAGTGAGGCGTCATGCTGGGAGTATGGGTTTCGTATGTGATAACGAAGTTCTCTCATGGTCAAAAGATGATTTTAGCTTTTCATATGCAGTAAGATTCCTGATCATTTTATTCTATGCTTTTCTTTGTAGCTTCTTCAGTTATTGAGAGCTTATCTTATTAGCCTGTTACATTGTTACCTGCATTTAGGTTTCTTCAAGTCATATAAATGGTGGTGTTCTCTTGGAATCTGCATCTGTGCATGATTTTGATCAAAGAGAGATGTTCTACTTGTATCTGTCTCCTGGAAATATTCAAAAGAAGAAGGTTTGTACATTAACTGTAAAACTTTGAACGTGTGTTTTAAATTGTTTTTTTTTATTCTCACTCCTAATCCTACTTGATAATTAGGTGTTCAAAAAGGACATAATATTCATTATCGACATCAGTGGAAGCATGCAGGAGAAGCTAATGGATGACACAAAAAATGCATTACTTTCTGCTCTCTCTAAGCTAAATTCCGATGATATGTTTACAATTATAGCCTTTAATGGGGAGAGTCATCTATACTCGAAATCAATGGAATTGGCTTCCAATGATGCTGTAGAAAGGGCCAGGGAGTGGATCAACTTGAACTTTGTAGCTGGGGGTGGTACAAATATTTCACATCCGTTAAATACGGTACACTGATTATATGCAGTTTTTAGTAAACATTAATTTCATAAGATTATTAAGCAGTGGTTAATACTGAACCAACATGTTATGTACTTAACATACAAGTCAATCTATGCTCTACTTGCTGTGTTGAGAAATTATTCCTCAAATTATGCTGCATTGAATTGTTTTGTGCCCTTTGTTATTGCGTACAATTTATTTATGTACTTGTTGTCTTTTCTGTTCAGGCAATAGAAATGCTATCCGCTGCTCAAAGTTCAGTTCCGATAATTTTCCTAGTTACAGATGGAACTGTTGAAGATGAGAGACAAATTTGTACTATGGTAAAAAATCATATGATCAATGGAGATTCTATATGCCCTCGAATTTACACTTTTGGTATAGGTATGTCTTCTAGTGCTTTGAATCTTGATACCCTTTGAACCTGATAAACCCTGTTTAAGGTCTTGCTCTTTAATTCTTCCCATTTGTATTAAGTAATTGTAAAAATTATTCTACCTCAGGTCCATTCTGTAATCATTATTTCTTGCGGATGCTTGCTATGATTGGTAGGGGCCAGTATGATGCTGCACTGGATGTCGGTAAGTTTTGAATATAATTTAAAAAAATACTTGCTTATTTCATTTTGTTGCAAGTTAGAGGACACTGTTAGGTTTTCAAGAATTTTCGGTTATCAAATCATGTCAATATGTTTATAACAACAATTAGATTACATGAGGGGTCGGTTCCATAATTCTATTTGGAATACCTGGTATTGACATTTGACTTTACAATGAACTTTTTGAGTTTTCTTCAAGGATCAGATAAGATGTAGTATACCCTAGTTTTACATCCATAATTATAAGAAAATCTCTCATCTTTGTTGAAATGCATTAATATCTGCAATATATTTCGTGTAAATAGTTGGTCATTTGCAGTAGAAACTTTCTCTTTTGGTGTTTATCATAACAAGTTTCTTCAATGACCCTATCTAAATTTTGTATGCATTCTGTGTTTTGTAGTAATTTTATAGTTGTTCCTTTTTTGAAATGCCAGATATGATTGAGCCTCGAATGTTGACATTGTTTGAAAAAGCTTCATCGCTCATTCTTGCAAATATCAAAATGGACTTGTTGGATGGAATTGATCAAGCTGAGGTAAAAAAGAACTGTTCTGGCTTCCTGCTTTTCATTATTTATCATGGTCGTTACCAAAAATATACTTCGTATTCAGAAAGTGTCATTCATCTGAAGATTTATTATTTTTCTGTTGGTTTACCTGTCACCCCCTCATCTCACAATCTGCTATATGTCTTAATTTAGGAATAATTTATGACAAAATCCTGAATTTATCATTATCATATTAAAATGTGTCATGATGTTGTTCCGTTTCATTTTTAATCGTTCGTCTCCTCCAAGTGAATACTGAGTACTGCAGTTCACTCATACCACTGGGGATATCTGCTACAGTTTTGATCATTCAGTTTCTTTTTTTATATATTCTTTAGCGTTGTTCGAAAAGGAATGCCAAATATTCTGCCATGATGGAACCCACATGTCTCAGAAATCATGACTATTTACGTTCAGTTACTCATATCTTTCTTGTATGTTCGAATTTAACAATTTTCTGAGCTTGTGGCTCTTTCTTACGTCATTATCTCCAATTTTTTGTGATAGGTATACCCGTCCCATATCCCAGATCTTTCGTCAGAGGGTCCATTGATTTTATCCGGCAGATACAAGGGAAATTTTCCTGAAACTCTTAAAGTCAAAGGTATCTTGGCCGATTTCAGTCATTTTGAAATAGATTTGAAGATACAAAAGGATAAGGGCATACCTTTACAAAGGGTAAAGTATTCTTCTACTTAGCATACTCAAGTTTTCTTGTTTTGTTTTTTAAATTATTTATATCTACAATTTCTGTAGAGAACATTCTATATTTTGTTTGTGGGTTGTGCATAAGTAAACTAGTTCATGTTTATGTGAATCACTTTGAAGAATATGTTTTTCCTTAAAGCACAGGTTAACAACTGGGTCATGTCATACTTTTTCATTACTATAAGACCTAATCTATTAGGATCTAGGCAAATTAAAAAATATATTCGGTTTGTTTCGTATCTTCGAGGGGGAGCCTTGGTGCAACGGTAAAGTTGTTGTCATGTGACCAAAAGGTCACAGGTTCAAGTCTTGGAAAAAGCCTCTTGTGTAAAAAACAGGGTAAGACTGCATACAATACACCAAATGGTGGGACCCCTTTCCGTACCCTGCGTATGTGGGAGCTTTGTGCACCGGGCTGCCCCCTTTCCGTACCGAAAGGTCACAGGTTCAAGTCTTGGAAAAAGCCTCTTGTGTAAAAAACAGGGTAAGACTGCGTACAATACACCAAATGGTGGGACCCCTTTCCGTACCCTGCGTATGTGGGAGCTTTGTGCACTGGGCTGCCCCCTTTTCTTTCGTATCTTCTCACGTCTTTATATTTTTGTAAAGACCAGGTTAATTGCCCATCTTTATCTTTCCTCGCTATGCCCGTGATTCACAAATACATGTGGCTTCATCATATTCTCAGTCACCATCCTTTCATATTTAACTAGATAGTGCTTTATGAATAAATTTCCACAATTCTTTACTCGAGTTTGATACGAACCATTTTTTTAGCTCGAGTTTGGCTCGTTTAAAGTTCACGAACAACTCGGTCCGGCTCGTTAGGTTCAACTCGCTTGCTCGAGGAACATAATTCAATTTTATTTATTTTTTTGTCAAAAAAGTATATCTTAACCTTTTAATTTATTTTTAAAAAAAACAAAATAGTATTAAACTATTGAAGGAAAAGAGCATGCGCAGAAGTAAAAAAACATGCACACCTTACAGTTACTACTGTTGTACTGCCTATACTAATGTGCTTCTATTTATAACTACTCATCCTCACCAGTTTGTGTAAACTTACCGATGTGGGACGAATTATAGTATACATATGTGTGCTTATAAGCCTAAGCTTGCACTAGTTTATTATTAGCTTCTTTTTTTTCTCTCGCTTTTTTTTCTTTCTTTCAGGATCTCTTTTCTTATAATTAGTATACATATAATTTTAGTATTAGAGGAAGCTTGTAATTAATTAAATATATATGTGTATATATCATCGAGTAAGCTCATGAACCAACCGAGTCGGACTATATACAATTCAAGTTCGGCTCATTTATTTAACGGACTTAATCAGCTCATTTGGTTCATGAACCAAGTTCAACGAATTAATTATCGAATCGAATTCCGAACTATTGTTGAGTTGGTTCGGTTCATTGCCAGCCCTACTCATCACCCATTATATTGCTCTATTTTCTCTTTAACAGGTTTCTGCAAGAGATCAAATACAACATCTTACTGCTCAAGCATGGCTTTCAGAAGATAAACAACTAGAACAGAAGGTTGGTGAATACTTTCTATGCTATCACTACACTCTTTACGTAGTATGCATTCAGTTGTCTCTTTTATTCGAAAATTTTCTTACGCCACATCATTTAATTGGCAGGTTGCAAAACTGAGCCTGCAGACTGGCTTTATATCTGAGTATACATGTATGATAATACTTGAGAATGATCATCTAAAGAAGATCAAGGAATCACCTGGAGAAAAAACAGTATGTATCAAAAGTTTTGATATTTTGTCTAATAAATATACATGATATTAAAAGGGGGAGTCTTGGCGCAACTGTAAAGTTGCTGTCATGTGAGTACATGTTCAAGTCCTGTAAACAGCCTCTTGTGTAAAAAATATGGCAAGGCTGCGTACAATACACCAAAATGGTGGGACCCCTTCCTGAACCCTGCGTATGCAGAAGCTTTAATGCACCGGGCTGCCCTTTTAAATAGACGTGATATTAAATAATGCTTTCATTGTGAAATTCCATATCTACAATTTTTCTTTTGAAAATAGTCGTTAATTCTTCGATATATAACACTGAAGTATCTAAGAAGTAAGAACATCTAGTCAGCGAGTCTGTTTTAACTGAAAGCTCATAATCTAGCTATGGTTTGCTCATATTATGAAACATAGATAAAAACATCAGTAAAAGCCTTTCTAAAAAGTATACTTTTCAAATAATTTTGAGCAGGTGTTAAAAAAGAAACATTCTCAATATGAGGCAAATGTCCAAGGACAGAGAATGATTCTACTCCCGCACTTAGGTATTGGCTTTGGCAACTTGAAAGCAACAGCTGAAAATACTCCTCCAGGATATGAAGCAAAGATTGAAATGGCTGAAATTTTTAAAGCGGCCTCAAATTGCTTTGACACCGTGTGTGGTTACTGTTGTTGCATGTGCTGCATCCAGTGCTTTTCCAGGATGAACAACCAATGTCTTACTGCATTGAATCAGCTTTGCATTGGTCTTGGATGCCTCGCTTGCCTCAATTGTTGCTCACATATATGCTGTTCTGGAAATGACGGATGAAATCTTCTCTCTTTCAAGATTATTGTATTTTACTGCATAGAAATTGCTATTAATATAGTTGTTCTTTTGGAATTGTATATGAGTAAGTCTACAGTTTTAATGTAGCGATTGTTGTATAGTTTTATAAGGATAGGCGTGCGAGTTTTCTTGCAATAGAAAGTAAACTATACCGAGAAAGAAGAATTTATACAAGGTGTTAGTTGCCATCAATGGAACAGTTTTCTCTTGAATTCTCTTTGCTTCTTCCTTCTGCTGCGCTCATATATTAAGTTATTGTGTTTATTATTTCATTCTTTTTGATGGTTCTGAGAAATGATTTTTTGCACAAGAGTGTTGAATCTGTTCATACATATAATACATACACTACAGCTTATGCACGAGTGTAGAATATGTCACATATGCAAAGAAACAAACACTACAGTACATAAGCAAACCTGATTTATATTTAAAATACGATAATTTTTCCAACCATTCATGCGCGTGCAGCTTTGTACCACTAATCCATTCTTTTGTGAAAAAATTGTATAGTGCAAATCCGAATCTGTTTTTTCGGGTTACAATTGTGAAAAAATTGTATAGTGTAAATCTGAATCTGTTTTTTCCAACTAGATGTTGGCTTATGTTGTTTTATTCGTTCATCTTCCCTTTTTTTTTTTAAGGAATTTGTTAATCTTTCTTAAAACTGCTACAATTATAGGAAGTTTTGGGTGACATTTAACATTGACCGATCGAGAGATTTTCCTACCGTGATCAAATTCATTTCTAGCCCTTGATTACAAGATTTAAAATTTCAAGCATTCAATGGTTGTGACTGAATTATACGGCTGACTGAGTAGGTGAGCGTACTCACGTCACTTTCAAAGTAAACCAACCACAACAAAGCAACAAAGTAGAGCTTACAATGATGAAATAGGTAGCAACAAGAAGAAACCCAAAAAATGGAGTAATAAAATTAAAAAAAATTGAGCTTACAACGATCTAATCCCAATTCTTGGTTATGCTATATGATTATGCTAAACAAACAAATAATGGAGTCATAAAATCAAAGAATCATATTCCACTGATCAGTCAATGTGGACAAAGTACCGGAAATCACCAAACCATATTCAGAAAAAGAACAATGTAAGTATCAACACAGTACAAGAAAATAAAGTGGGTTTTCTACAAGACATAAATCATTCTATAGACCATTGTAAAATACATAAAATACTTGCAGTCCAAGGATAGATCACAATCGACTAAGAACGGATGCCAGAGGATGCAGAGTTGGTCATATCCACCTTACTCAGTAGGGGTCATGATCTGCAGCACACTTAATGTTCATTGGATACACCGTTAGAATTGAACAAAGTTGGACAAGGCCGAAAAAATGTCTTCAACATACTTAAACCCTGGATCATTCAAGCTGTAACGAGCAGTCCTGCCTAAAAGACCGAAGTAGATGCAATTTTCTTCAAATCCATAATAATCATTAGCAGACAATGAAAAGTTCAAGTCTTTACCCAAAACGAACAGAACATCACCCAAGTCTACTACACGAAGCCATCTACTTGATTCTTCATCTATCTTAAAAACACTGGTATCCATGACTAATTTACATGTATTGATACCAGTTCTTCTGAAATACATTTCAACCACAAAAAGACTTCCATGCGACTCCACCAAACGCTTCTTGCTATCATCATTATTTAAGGAGGGTGAAGACTGAACCAACTTAAAGGATGAACACTTGATCCAGAAAATAATTCCACTTTTATCCACAACATAAACCTTCCCCATATAAAGGATTATATCATTATAGACTCTATTCTCATCAGCCTCTATAATCAAATTGTTATATCCAATATTGGAAACACCAATTTTCCATCTTCATGAAGGGCAAAGGCCATTTGACTGACACCCTCAACAGAAAACAATACTACTTTATAAACACCATAAAGGGGCTCAAATGCAATTAAACCACGTTCATATCTAGAAAAATTGAGAGTATGTGCTTGAAACATTTCCTTAACTCGGAAGTTCATGAAATCTAACACATTAGATGGGAATGTGTGTGAGATATGATTGTTAGTCGAAATATCTAAGTGACGAAAAATGCCAGATTTCAATTTTTCAACCTTTATGATTCACCCTTTATTAGAACAAGTTGGCAATAATGGTTGTATGCAAAGTACTTTGGTTTCGGTGAGTAGCAAAAACTTAGCATCTTGTATGAGATGGGGAAAGAATAGAGCGCCATAAAGCACAGACACTCCGGAATCGAAGAACATCAATTGTATTCAAATTTTTTAATATAAATAACTAACCAAAGTCTCGAGGAAGATTTAGCCAGTCAACCGTGTCATCATCCATCATCACACACTCTTTCTTCAAGTCTGCACATCTGTCCCTGCTGCCACTCTGCCCATTCTTTTCTTTTTATAATAATTTATATGTATTAGGAATCCAAGAGATATTTTTGTAACAGTCTCTTTTTCTTAGCATGCAAATATTACATTGGAATGGTTTCTTTTTCTTTCTTTCCTCAAAGGAGCAGAAACCGCAGAAGGAAAAGTTTATATATTGATCATTATTTGATTTTGAAAAGGTACTACAAATTCATTAACTATGTTGAAGTAAGCAAGCAATCAGTATCGAAGAAAATCAAGAATGCTAATAAGGTGGATGATATCTTACCTCATCAGATAAGAACAGAACACTTCACTCAAATAAGATAAAGTTAAGAACAACTTTTACAGCAAAAATGCATAATATTAAGAATGCTTCAACATGTTCTATTTGAGATACTATTATTACATGTGGCACATATTTTAACATGAAAACTCATTATTTATATTGAAGAACCATAACAGTAGAAAGTAGGCAAGCGGGCAGCAACACTACTCGGGAAATGTGAGAGTAGTGACAAGAGACACCAATTGAGGAAAACGTGAAATGAGGTAAGAACGTTTAGCAAGTTCAAAATCCTGGAACTGAAAACCAGGGGCACAAGTGCAACCTACAAGAGAGTAGTGAGTCTCACCATCTCTTTCTGGACCCTTCACAAAGGATCCACCATCTGCAGAGACAGCAAAATCACTGGTCGGAAAAGAACCAAACCAGACATTGGGAGGCACCGTGTATTGTGGTGTTTGATCCTTAGTAAGATCGGATCCAAGACATGTAAACTTCACACTTGAATCTTTTTCATTCAGTTCCACCACCTACGAAATAACAAATACTAATGTTGAATGACTGCATAAACAATAAGAATTGGAAGAAAAGAAAAAGAAAGAGAAATTACAGTGATAGGTTCTCCGATGTAATGATGCCATGTTTCAGAAGAAGGAATACGATGAAGGCGAGACATGGTACCAGATGGAAGCAGAAAATATATGCAGGTCGACACTGGTCGGTCAACTTTGTCTGTTGTTGAGAGATTAAAAGAATGAGTATGATTGATGAAATTGAAAAGAAAGAGTTTATATATACTTACATTCAGATGGAAGGTGAGAAGTGGAAAGTTGAACAGAGTGGTCACGGAATGTTTCGACGTAAAATCCACCTTCTGGATGAGGTTGTAGATTCAGTTTCTGAGCGATCTCCGATGCCGACAAAGACATTCTTTCTGATTTTGGGTTTTGGCTAGAGTTGAATCATTTATGTCAAACAGAGAGGGGTAGGTGAAGCTAAGCTACACTCGCCAACAACTAACTTTTCTTTGATTTCTGCTCTTCTCCCCATCATATTTCGCTCCCACCCAGTTGAAAATACTATAATGCCCCTGCATTAGTTAATTCACGCAGCGTGGCTTAAGTCATTTAATACTTGTGCTGCTATAAATTTGTTTCTTTGTGTTTGCAGGGATGGACTTTGGCGCACTTCATGAACATCATTTCGAGGATTGATGATGATGCCTACGACCCTACTATTGTCCCGCTTGTGAGTCAATGGAAACCTCCCAGGGGCTTTTCTAATCCTAGACACTACCGACCTGCCATTGATTCGTTGGACCATTCTCGTGTCATTTGGAGGCCGTACGAGAGACGACGACACATCACGCCCTTTCAGGACATATGCTGGTACTCCAGATGGATCATGGCTGGCAAAGACAAGAGGGTCCGTCACTTTCCAGATCGGGTTCTTAGGTAGTACTGGTATGTCCATGCACGGCCCAGGCCTCCTATAAACATTGAGGCTCTTGCGGCAGATGATGTGGCCCTGACCTTCATAGAGTTTGCTAATGAGGAGGTTCTTGTTGAGCAGTAGTGGGCCAGACATCCTTCAGACCGATACTAGATCATCGACAACATCAGAGCCGGAGTGGACAGTGCAATGGGGCATCCTGATGTGTTTGGTAATCCAGAAGTTCTTCGCATGATGCAGGGCATACAATCTGAGTGGAGCATGTTGGAGCGGATGCCGACTCCGCGGAGGAGGAGTAGGAGTCCACGGGATGGACTAGTATGACTTGTATAGTTTTTTTGTATGATATTTTGTTGGATTTGGTTGTAATCCTATTACATTTGCGCTTTTTGGCGTTTTTATGACATTATTCGTTATTTTATTCTGTTGTTTTATTTCGTTATTTTTCGTAATATAATTATGAGTTAATGCTTGATTGAATGAATACTTAAATGAATGATGAAAAATGTATGCAAATGACTGAATGAATGAATGTTTCAAAGAAGGATTGGAAAATTAGGGAAAATAAAGGTTTCTGCCTCGGTTGGTTTTTTACACAGACTGGGCGTGAGTAACTTATGCATGTTCAATGGCTGTTGAGTTAACTCACGCAGTGTTTTACACTTGCGTGACTTAAGTCACGCAACGTTAGTTAACTAACACATAAGTTTACACTTGTGTAAGTTAACTAACGCAAGGGCATTTTCGACAAAGCTGCAAAGTGGGAGCGAAATGTGTTAGGGGAAGAGCAGAAATCCTTTTCTTTTTGGGTAACAAATTCTTGGAAATGGATTCTCTTATAAAGTGATTTATTTAATGTGTAATCTTAATCTCTTGCCATTTAAAATGAAAGACAAAAATATATATATATAAAAAATAAAATTGGATGATGTGTTTCTCTCTCATGTTGAAAGGTGATAGATTGCATATTATTTTCACAGATGTATATCACACATGAGAGAATCCATTTTCTAAATCTTTTAATGCAATATTGTCGTCGTTCACAAACATTTATGGTGATATTGTGATCAAATAACTTTCAAAACTCAATATTTAGCGTAAGAACCAATTAATCTCAAAGCTCTATTGCGTGATTTATTTTGTTGAAATTCGACGACCATCAGTGTTATGTAAGGATTGATGGAACACATAAATTGTTGGCAATTAATAGATTGGAATATGAGATTTAAAAGTAAACGCACTTCTAACCCTCAAGTCTTTCACCACCATGTTAGTGGAAATGCAAACATTATTTTTCTACAATTGAAATACATTTAATAATCAAGTAGTTTAGTAGTTAGACGACACAAACACTCCATGCCTCTTTACTCGATGAGTTTTTTTAGTAATTAGACGCACATGAGTTTAAACATAGGTATTTGGATACTATCAGTTGAATTTTACTTACAATATTTATATTATTAAACACTATTTTTTTCAAAATAGCGTTTATATTTATTATTATGTTGCGACAAAAGAAACCATTTATATTTTACATTGACATTGTAATTCTTATAATCATTTATGTCTTTTGATATTAACTTTTTTCTTTTTTAAACATTAATCCTCCAATTCCTAGAAAAGGGGTCTCCGAATCCGAAGTTCAACCGAAGGTAAATAAAGTCAAGCCAAAAATTATTCCAAGTAGGAATCGAACTTCAAAATTATGGAATTCAGCTTAGCTTATATGGTTTTGACTTGTAAAAAAGCCACCTCATAAAAAGCTATTAAATTTTGTATGAATTTCACCTTATTGAGAAAGAATAATGTTTCATGTACATTCGAATTATTGAGAAAGAATAATGTTTCATGTACATTCGAAATATAGATAGTATGTCCCCGTAACTCAGTTGGTAAAGACAATGCATAATATATGTAATATCCGGGGTTCGTTCAAACCCCAGACAACAAAAAAAAAAAGTAGAGAGTATATTTAATATATAGATAGAGTAGTATGAAAGAATATTGTCTCAAATATATAGAGAAAACTTGTAAAAAAACGGGTAATGAAATTGTAGACAATCTCAAAAATAAATAAAAAAATTGTAGACCAAATATTTAGGTTTTTAAGAAGAAAAAATTATAGTCAAACCAAAATAGATGTATTGATCTATTTTTCAACCTAACACACGAAGACATATTGTATTTCTGCCTTTAATTTATGGAAAATGCTAACCAGTGCCCTCAAGACAATGGTTAAGGAAACAAATATAGTAATCTCGTATTAAAACTTGTGCATTCAACTCCTCAAAAGTCTAAAAAGTGGTATTTTCAACTTAAAACTTTCTTTTTTTGGTTTCCTTAACCATTGCTGCGGGCACCAGTTAGCATAACCCTTAGTTTATTTACAAACTTTTATGAGCTTAAATACTTAACGGATTATCTCCATCAAGTTTACAATATTATTTTGAAGAAACGTTTTGTTTGAATCAAGATGTAGTAGTAACTAAATAGACAAATGCATGAAACCCCGCATGCACATCTTTCCACCATGATTCATTCATCTCCGAAAAACTTTCCCAACAAACCCTTCAAAGGTGTTCCCCAGCCCGGTGCTCACAGCTTCTGCTAAATATTGTGCCTGAAAATTATCGTGATAACTGAGAAAACTCAAAAGCACCAAGCACTTTATTCCACTGAAATATAATTTAATAAACTTCAGGGATCAATCGCAGCATCAATTGAGGACGTACCTCTTGAATGGTTTTCTTTAGATCAAATGCATCTTTCACTCGTGCATCCAAAAACGCCCATGTGTCTCGAAAATCTGCCAAAAAACAAGCCACATAAGTATCAAGAACAGTTCTCACAAGTATACCACATCAAGCCATAAAAAATAGGTCTCAACCGAAAATGGTAATTTATTCCATACAGAGACACCAAAACTATTGCAGTATCCATGGGAGGAGGCACAAACGAATAAAATTCGATTTACTCCCAAAATGGAAATTTATTCCATTCAGAGACACCAAAACTATTGCAGTATCCAACAGTGACTTTATCAAATTAATCCTCATCCTCATATGTATTATATATAACCATTTAGAACAAGTATAACATTCTTGAAACTCAAGATTTTGGTTTCTGAGATAATGGAAAACAGAATACTGTTGATATCGTCAAAGCATTCACAACAAAAAATTGATGATCAAAAGAAAGAATGATTATTGTATGTTCAGATTTTCGTTTCAAATGGACATCTGCATCCAAATGTATGTTGGATACTACGTATCCAATGTATGTTTGTAATTTTCCAACAGAACCAGGAGGTGACCCAAAATTAAACGAGTTTAATTAGAAACGCACCAAATTACAAGATAACATATGAAAATTAATCAAGCATTAATCCAAGCAAAGCTTGAATCCTTAAAAGGAAGACAGAAAAGCTAACCAGCAGAACCATCTGTCAGCATATAAATCTCTGTTGTTGAGTATATTCCTCCAAGGACAGTGCGCTTGGCATACCAATCTATGTCAGAGGCATTATCGCCTGCAGCATGCCAGATCTCATCCACAAGCATTGCCCTCTGCTTAAAACTCGCGGGAACATTAACCGGCTGTGCCTGCAAATAAATTGTTTATCAGAAACTCGTTCATCTCTACAATTCACAGATACCTGAGCCTCTAACAGGAAAAGGACAGGCAGAGACCTGGATGCTAAGAGCTTGAGGCCATGTGGATATATAAGGAGCTTGCATATCTAGACGAAATCTGATTAGCTTAGAGATGCAGTCACTTGGTGTCAAATTTTTCAAGCTTCCGTCCGTGTCAATTTTATCTATGAGTCTTTGTAAGCAGTCATCCATGTAAAACTGAAAAAACGAAGTTTTATGATGAACAAACTGATCTTTTCACAAAACAAGCAAGAAAAAGTGATAGAGAGCATTCTTCACAATCCACTACACTGGTCATACTTTCTTTTGATAAGCACTACACAGGTCATACTTGATAATGAACAATTGAAATGAAATTCATGCATTGGAAACTCATAACTGAAAAAAGCAACCAAAATAACTGAAAAACATCATTTGACAACTCGTGGAAAATAGTCTGAGTGGCTTGTTTCATATTAAAAAGACAAAAAAGAAAAACAATGAGAAATTTTCTCTCATATTAACATTTATCCTTTTTCTTGGAGAACTTCAGTTAGATTTGAGAGGCTGGGTGTTGCATAACTGGCACTGCAGCTCATAACATCCTTACAAGATAAAATACTCATTAGTAGTACATTACAGTACAGAATACTGCAAAACGACTGATACCATTTTCTACCCGACCCAACATAACATGAGCTACTATAGTCCTTTTCTAAATTCTAGCTATCTCATGCAATTTGAGTCAAATCCTATCTCATGAATGTTTAACAAAACAAACTCAATCATCACCCAAGATGAACTGTTGGAAATTTTCGCAACTCACCACCAATTAAACAAAGATTTTACAATTTTACCACTACTCTACTCAAATCATACTAAACAAGATGGTGATAATTATTAGGATTTCATATTCAACCTAGTTCATACTTACAAAAACCGGCTTGTAAGTTGAGGGGGTGTCTCTCTTAAGTTGAGGAGAGTCTCTTTATAAACTCTAGTAAGATAATATCTTTAATCTATGTGGGACTTGGTTTTTCCAATAAAAATGATGACTTGCATTGCATTGCATGTAAGATAAAGAAGGAAATGAACCTCAACCAACGCTGCTTCCTTCCTCGACAAAGATCCGACAATAGAAGGGGAAAGACCAACATCCTTTGCTCCTGCCATTAACGCTGCTTCTGTCCATCCCAGCTTCATCTGAAAAGAAGAAAAAAAACACCTCAAGATAGAAAGAAAGAAAAGAAGAAAAAAAGAGTTTAAATTGAAAAGGGAATAATGAAGAGAAAAAGAGTGAGTGTACGAACGACGTGAACGAGTGATGCAGAAAGCAATCGAGCATGTTCATCCTCGTACTTAGCTTTCGATTTCGGAGTCTGGAAGCGATGTGAATCTTCGTCCGTTGATGTTGATGAAGAAGAAGTGGCATCATAGAGAGTAGGGTTTTCGATTTCGGTGGTTGAAATAGGAATTGCATCATGTATAGAGTGTGGATTAGAAAAAGGTTGATTAATCTCCGTTGTGGAAAAGCGAGAATAATTTATCAATGCATTATGACGCCGGAACCGGAGTGCAGCGTTTCCGTTGAACTGCCTTGCGCTGCATAGCAACCGCTTCGCCGCCGTTCGGTACATTCCGTCGCCGCCGTCGTTTCTGAGAAAACTTCGTAGAAGTGAGACTTTTTTTTTCGAGAAGAAACAAAATAACAATTAGAGTTCCACGTAATAGATTTATTGACGCGCCACGTGTTTTACCATCTGCCACGAATGAATTCTCGTCAATTACCCGATTTGGCTCCACCTTTGACCATTGTTAAATTCAATTTATCCATTAATCGATCAAATATAATTACATGAATAAATTTACAAGTTAAAATATAAGTTAGTTTACGAAGATCACTTATATATTGTTTATTTGTTTGATGTATAAATTACTCACAAGTCTTTTAAAAATAGTCTAGACCTTACATAAATTTAATTAATAATTTCGAAATAAATAAAAAAAATGATGTTGATTACATTATTAGTTTGAGCAATTTGGATCCTCTATGGCAAGTTGCAGCCATAAAGCTAACTATTGGTTTGAGTGACTAGAACGGGAAAGAATTACACGGATACTAATAACACGTTTAAGCAGAGGCTTCTAATAGTAATTTTAATCTTATCTTGCGTCCTCAACCTATTTTAAGGTGAAAATATTGATTTCAAAGGGAGCTTATTTATAGCCAAGTCTCAAAGAAACAAGCACAAACTAGAATACTTGCATTTCAAGTAATCTTGTAAAACTAAGCTAAAACCACAAAAACTAAACACAATTAAGTTCTAATTCTCCTAATACATATTGTCACCGCAAAAACAAACTGGTGCTAGGTGGGAAAATATGTAATATGAAAGTTTCAACGCAATTGACTTATCATATCATATCATGAATTTATGATATAGAAAATCATTTTTCATGTTGAAAAGTGGTTATTCCTATGTCATGTTGAATTTTGCAATTCGATTATTAGATTGAAACTGTCCAAAACTGCTTGCAATAGAGTATACTCTGTTGTGCTGAGGCTGCAATAGGTTTCTGTTAATCCTACTCATGGTCCAATGACTATATATCATCCAAGAATACCAAAATGAAAGAACAAAAATAAAAGGAGGTGTCAAAAAACATATGAATGGCATTAAGCATTTCTTTGTAGAATAAACTGCATTGGCTAACTTAAAAAGAAAAAAACAATTTACAGATTGAAAAAATATATATAAAAATCAAATGGATTCAAACATTTCAGCAATGAGTTTTGAGTTATTTGTCACAAAAATGGGTTCATTATCTTAAGAATTGCACATCAATTTACAAGGGTCATGAACAGCACAAGAGGCACACCACTCAATTGATCTTGTACTTTCACATTTTTCAAACTCAAAAAAGGAGCCAAAACATGGAAAACACTCCAATCTTCAGCATCTTATGGTTTTTGGTTCATAGAAGTTCCAATAGTTCCATAAAGCCATGCATGCATCCAATTTTTCTCCCTATGTAGTAAGTGACCTTCTTTTTTCTTCCTCTATAGATGCCCCTTAATATATATAGTGATGTGCAAAACTCATTGTTCACTGCTAAGCTTTGAGAGGATCATTCATGAATACTTCATTGTTGGTTCAAGATGCTGAATCAATTGGATTAATTAATCTTTCCTAGGACTGCAACTCTCACCTACAAAAGAAACTGTTACATACTAAGCTAGCATATTGACATTGACATAAAAATTGATCATATTCATCTTTAAACTTGTAATTCCTCTATCCTTCTAATTGCTTCCTTCATGTTAAGTCGTTGTTCAGGGTTACTTTCTGTGCAAGCAGCCCCAATTTGAAGAAGTTGCAACATATGATTAATTGAATCTGCATTGTTTGATGTTAACTCTGGATCAATCAATTCAGCTTCTCTTCTCTCAGAAATTGCTGTGAACACCCATTGAACAACATCAGTACCACCTTTACCATTACTGTGATATTGAGAAGGGAATTTCCCTGTAATGATTTCAAGAATGATGATTCCGAGACAATAAACATCGGTTTTCTGTGAAACATGTTGGTAAAGAACGTAATCAGGAGTTTTGTATGCAAACATTGTTTGTGTTGCATGACTTGAGTTGATTAATGGATGAAATGCAAAGTCACTTAAGAGTGGCTCATAATTATCAGCTAGTAGTATATTGCTTGATTTGAGGTTTCCATGTGGCAGGTCTTCGGATTCAAATTCAGTATAAAGAAATGCCAATCCACGTGCAATTCCCTTCACTATCTTTAAACGTGTTGGCCAATTTAGTTCAGCATGACTTGTTCCTCTATCACCTGTACAACAAACATTACACATGAATGTGTATAAATGAATATAATAAAATAACACATGAATGCACCAAATTTTAGAAATAAAATGTGACAGCATTACCATGCAAGACATATAACAAGCTTCCTTTAGGCATATATTCAGTAACAAATAACTTCTCCTCCCTGCGGTAATGGTAAGCCAAAGGAGTCAAAATATTACGGTTTCTAAGCCTCCCAAACCGTCTCATCTCGGCATCAAATATATCTCTGCTTACTTTATTCATCTCCCTCATCCTCTTCACAACCACAGATAACCCATTAGTCATAGCTGCTTTATAAGCAGAACCTAATCCACCATTCCCCAAAACCTCAGCAGCAGCTTTCATCAAATCAGGTAAACCAAACACACCTTTTTCATCATTCACCATTACAAGATCACCCATTCCACCACTCTTCGAAGAACCTCTCCTAGATTCCTTCTTCCCACTACTTTCTGATGCTCTGCTATGTTCTGATGAGTTATGTTTTGAGATAGGAACATGAACTGGAATTATATCTTCATTGTTTTCTCTACTCATAACACTGAAATCATTGTCCTTTCTACGTTTCGATTTAATAAACGTGACAAACACAACAAATAGGGCAGCAACCAAAAGAATTCCAATAAACTTTAAAGCCCAACCAGTACCACCACCACCACCATCTTGTCCGGATCCATCGCCAGGTGGTGACGTTAAATCCGAAGAAGGATCGCATGCTTTGTCAAGTGGCTTCCCACAAAGCTCTTCATTTCCTGCAAAAGATTTTGCCTCGTACTTCGACAAGGTACCAGGTATTGCACCTAGTAACTTGTTGTTAGACATGTCAACAGATTTAATATCTTGTTTGAATTCTGGAATAGGACCAGAAAACTCATTGTTTTCGAGATGTAACTCACCGAGGAAACGAAGACTTGTTAATGAGTCTGGTATATTTCCTGAGAATTTATTATTGTTGAGCCATACTTTCTTGAGAGAACCTAATTGAGAAAAAAAATCAGGAGGAATAGGTCCTGAGAATTGGTTTAATGATAAATAAAGAGCTTTAAGAGCACCAAGTTTGTTGAATTCAGGAATTGGACCAGAGAAAGAGTTGTTAACAAAACTAATGGTTCTTAAGGTTGGAATCTGTAAAAGAGAATCAATGTCAATTTTTCCAGAGAGGCCTAAATCAGTAAGATGAAGACTTGAGACGACATTGTCGAAACAAATGACACCAACCCATCTTGAAGAACAAGGATTTTGATTAGGAACCCATGATGCAAGAGATTGCGTGTTTGTGAAGGATTGTTTGAGTTTGAGAAGAGCTTCAGCTTCAGAAATGGAAGAGGAATGAGAAGGGAGAGAGATGAGAAGAAAGAAAATGAGAATAAAACGAACAGCGGCCATTGGCAACCGGGAATCTGAAACGTCCTCCGGTTTGTAGAAATGGACCGCTGTTCGGAGAGATAGAGGTTTGTTTTCGTTCTTCTTCTTCTTTTATGTCTCTCTGTTTTTTTAATTTTGTTTTGGATAATAATATTTGTATTTTTTTTGTTTTCTTGGAATTGGGTAGCCACAAACGGAAACATGAAAGTTGTCATCGTGTGTCAGAACAGATTGGTGATGGAGGCTTCAACTTTTAGAATTACCAATATTGGATTTTAATTCTAATTATAGTTAAATTTACAATTGGATTGAATTCATTCAGATTTTTTTGCTATTTTTAACATCTTCTATTCGTTGACCGCCCACCTTCATTTCAGGGGTTCCATTTTATCTTTACCATCAATGCATGGATTGGAGTATTTTATTTTCTTCCAAAAAATGAACTTATGATTATTAGTTTTAAATAAATTGTAGGATAATATGCACCAAATTTTTTTACTTATACCCAAAAGATGAAAATAACCTGATATAGTCAAAATAATTACTTAATGTTGCCTTCATTTTATCGAGAGAGGACAATAATCTTCAGAGGTCGAGGAAAGAGGACAATAATCTTGGTGACAACAAAAACTATGTGTGCAAAAGACTACATTAGCAATTGTGTTGCTCCTTCTACCACCAAAACAATCCATATTGTTACAACCAAAATAATCCACATAGCTATGCTACTGGTATGTTATGTTTTGAGACACGGTTGTATGGTGTTGAATGTGCGTCTGAAAAACTTTACAATATGTACGCTACATTTAAACGGATCATATGAGAAGTGTCTACAATGTGCACAATCAGTAGCTAAGCTTGATTTTTTTATTTTGATGGGCCAAATAATTAATTTCTATATAGTTGATATACATTGTATCAATCGATTGTATGTAGGTGAAGTGATTCAGTCCCTTAGTAGTTAGTAGTTACAGTCAATATTTTGGATAGTTTGTGCGTTACTTTTCTAAAATGTGACAACTACATTATTCACATTTTGTTGAGGCGCTTGAGAAAATGGTATTTTGCCTCTTTGCCACATCACACATTCTTGAGTTTATTATCAACAACCACTTTTATGCACCGTATTGGATGCTATATACTCCTTCCTTCTTTTTTTATAGAATCATTCAAAAAAAAATAAAAAAAAATTGTTCAAGTAATAAATTTATACTGTATGAGATGAGATTATTACTAAGTTATCTTTAAGTTGGTCAAATAACATTACTCTATCATTTTTTAAGAGGGAAAAGTAATTTTCTTGTAACAATAGCTTGTAGCCAATGTATTAGTTGTCCAAAAAAGTGACAAGAAGAAAGTTTAATATAATCATTCCTCAATAGAATGTTTAGAGAAAGAGTAGCAGAATTTTGAGAGATGGAGATGATTGAGAGCCATAGACATTCCAATAAGTCATATGAAGGAGATTGAAAATCTTTTTCAATGGAGTTTTGAATAATAATTAGAGGAAGATAGATTTTTTTTCAAGTAATATAAACTAATTTTGATGAACAAGTTCCCGATATAAATTAAGATAAGTTCATATTGCGACCCAGCTTGATGTTGTGAAGAATAGTTGTAGTAGAAACCTTTTTTTTTTAGGAAAGAAATTCATTGCTTTTCATTAGCTTTGTAGTAGAAACCTTTAAAAGGCGACCGAGAGAATCTCTAATAAGATCGCAAAGCCGTTGTTGTTGTTATTTATGTAAGTTGTGTGCTTCTTGGTTTCAACGATAAGAGGATGCATCTGGAGCTTAGAGAGCAATGTTACCAAGTCTGGTCGTAGTTTGATTTATAAAGAAAATTGAGCAGTTTTAACAATTCTAGAAAACTAAACCGAACTGTTTGTTGTTCAAGTCGAACCAAACTAAATCAAAGTTATGATTCAGTTAACTATTTATTACATATTGAACCTAAATCAATTTTTTAACCGAATAATTTTTTCTAATCCTCTCCGTAGATCAAAATGCGTTTACTAAATCAGATATAAAAGAGAATAAATTCTAGTAGATTATAAATGAAACCATACTGAGATTCTCTGACATTTCTCTATGCTCACAAAATTAATTATACGAAACCATACTAATTTAATATCCATAAATGTTTTCATATAATCTCAAAAAATGAAATCATTTATCCGAAAAATTGATTATATACGAAACCATTCTTTGTTTAATCTCAGACTATATAATCAATCATTAATCTCTCAATAAAAAAAAAATCAATCATTAAACACATTTCGGTTCACGGAAGATAAGGTGTGTATAATCTACCTTATCAATCATTTACAACTATACTATCCAAAACATGAAAACATTAAACACGATCCATGATGGAGCATTGGAGCTTCAAGACTCTCCTACATTCAAGAGATTGTATAAAATGAGAAAAAAATAAAAAATTGGGAACCTATTTGAAGAATTCACTTATAGAAAAGTATGTACAAGCTTTTTTTGGAATATTGGAACTTCAATCTAGGTTTATTTGGTTCGGTTCAAAATTGTGTTATAGTTAAATATTTGTTATTAAATTACCGGTTCGGTTCAAGTGCCACTGCAATGGTTCAGTTCTGTAGGGTTTGGTCTTTCAGTTTGGTTTGTGGTTCTTTTTGCCCACCCTTAAAGGTCGTCATCTTCATAACCGCACTCTGAGTTAATAGTTTCGTTGCATATTCTTTCATCCCCTCTTTTAATGGATATTCTTGATGACGAGTTGGATTGATGCTTTGGCGATGACGATTCTCGGCTATTAGCCCCTTCGGCCAATGAGGAAGACCTTAAGAAATATTCCTATTAGCCAAAACAATATGATCTACGGTGTTTAGCCTTGTTGGTCTATTTGTGTGGGTAATGCATTGGTTTTCCCTAGTTGAGGGTGTGGGTGACGCCCACATACAATTGACTGCATATCACTCCATGGCTTAATCCGTTAACAAGGTCCAATATGTGCAGCATTTCACAAAACATGCTTCCTTGCTCATATCTCCTTGTGTTGAGTTTGTAACGCTATAAACAAGGAGTATCGATATAAGTGTGTTGTTGTTTAGTTTTACCGTGTTTTAACTTAGTATGATGTCTTTAAGATTCATGTACTCTTCAATGTACTTGAGAAAGAATCCGCTAACATTTATTCAACTACAACAACATTCACCTAATTTAACTACAAATGAAATTATAAATGAAATGATGAGGAAAAAAAATACAAATGAAAATACAAAAAAAGAGAAAACCATTTCTTTTCTTTTTTTATTTACCGAAAGAGAAAATTATCCATTATAAGTGTTATACTATTTTTCTTTTTGTTGAAAGCGTTATACTATGTTGTTTCACATAAGAATAAGTTATAAACAGATTTTGTACTAAAAAAAATTGTTTAACATAAGAATAAATTATAAACAGAATTTGTACCAAAAAAAAAAATTATAAGCAAAATAAAGAGAAAATTAATCTATAAATTAATATATTCACCATTATTATAATAACACAATGAAGTATAACAATATATACATAATATTTTGTCAAAAAAAAAATATACATAATATTAAGGCTTAAATATTGGACTCGTCCCTGCAAATATGGCCCGTTTAAGTTTTGGTCCCTGTAAAAAAAAATTGTTTTTGGTCCCTGCAAATATTTTGTTTTTTAAACAGATCCCTGCAAAAAATTTTGTTTCTGAAAATAGTCCCTGGAGGGACTATTTTTGCAAGGACCAAAAAACATTTTTTTTTTACAGGGATTAAAACTAAAACGAGGCATATTTGCAGGGACTAAAATCATATTTTAGCCTAATATTAATAAGAGTTGAAATTTTGACCAAAAATAAAATTAAAATAAATAAAATTTGAAATTAAAATAAGATAATCATTACCAATAATGGATTGATTCAAGTGGTATGAGACTTGGGCTCTCTAAACATGTGGTGGGTGGTTTGATTCTTGCATCATGCATATGGAAAAAAAATCTGATTTGTAGAACACATATCGTGTGTCCTTCAAGTTCTTCGACGGAGATTAGTCATCGTTATACGTCGATGAAAATTTTGTATCAATATTATGATAATAAAAAAAATATATTACTTTTATAAATTATTTAATGCTAATTGAAGATAAAATGATATACTAGTTTTATATATATAGATGAATTAATTAAACACAGTTGTTGTAAAATTGAAAAATGTGAAATTCCAAGCATACCCGTTAAAGGTGTATTTGGATCCACCACCACGGTTGCTCCATCATTGTCATAAGAATCAATACATTACATTCCAGTTCCGTTCCACACTTCTTCTTCCCTTTCAATTCACTTCTTCAACACAGATCTTCGCTTCATTCTTACGTAACCACTCACTCTCACCAACCACCACCATAACCACCTGCTAAATCCAACTCCATTTCTTTCCTTTCGCTAAACAAAACAAAGGTAACAACCACTTTCACCATTACTTTTTCACCTCATGATGGTGGAAACCTCAACATTAGGTCGGTTCCATCATCAAAGACTCGACTTTAAACGCTGCGTTCCAGCATTCATAACCTCACACAAGACCCTTTTCATGGTTCTATGGATCGCCGCTTTTTTATCGGTTTTTATATGGCAGAGAAACATGGTGGTTGGTGGGTTTATGGTTTTCAGTCGGGTTCCGGTCCGGCCGATTCCGAAGATGAGACCGTTGGTTTTTAATCTAACGGATTTTGGAGGTGTTGGTGATGGGGTTACTCTTAATACTGAAGCATTTGAGAGAGCTGTTTCTGCTATATCTAAATTCGGGAAGAAAGGTGGGGCCCAGTTGAATGTTCCTCCTGGTCGTTGGCTTACTGCACCTTTTAATCTTACCAGTCATATCACTCTCTTTCTAGCTCAAGATGCTGTTATTCTCGCCACTGATGTTAGTTTTCTCTCTTTTCCTCTTCACTCTTTCGTTTTTGTTTTGTTTCTATTGTTTTATGTATGTTTTGATTTTAAATTAGGAAAATCATAATTGCTATGGTTTTATACATTTTTTTTTTTTCTTTTTTTATAACTTAGTTGAAATTCTTAAATTTATAAGAGTAGTGAAGATGAATATGTTGTGTTGGATGTGCGGTAAGACTAGACAAGAGAGAGTTAGGGTAGCACCTATCGTAAAAAAAGATGATAGAAACTCGGCTCAGGTGGTTTTGGTACGTAGAGAGAAGACTTGTATATTATGTAGTAAGCAGCGTTGTTCCCATGGAGATTAGTCAAATCACTCGTGGCGGATGAAGATCTAGAAAAACTATAAGAGAAACTATTAAGAAGGATTTAGAAATTAAAGAGTTGGATAGGGATATGATATATGTATGTGTTTGATCCATATAGCTAACCCCACTTAGTGGGATAAAGGTTTGTTTGTTGTTGTATACGAAGATGAAATTTCTGAAGGGTGCATGGGATTATTGATCTACATGATTGCCGTAAAACTCAGGAATATGCACTCTTTGTTTATACTGATTAGATGCATTATGATAAGTTTTAAACTGTCTCAGATAGGCTGATATGATATTTGATGAGTAGTTAACAATTTAGAATAGTTGATTACTGTTGCTCTATGCTTGACTAGTTGCCATTTGCTAATTTAAAAGATAAGACAGGGCAAACCGACTGTAGCCGCTAGCAACTAATGAAATGTCTTTGGACGTTCAAAATTTGCTATTATTCGTGTTATGATGCGTTGTGTTAACGTCTATGACTTAAGTTAGTTACCACTATATAATGTATTTTGCTGACTCATTGTTGATCTCTTTGGTGTATAGTCACTTTTATATGTAATTCTATGTTTCTCTTTGGTAAATCTATTTCTTACAATGCATGTCTTTCTCGCCTTCGTGTAACTAAACATTTTATCTACATTGTATCTGTCGTCTTTGGTGACGGCTAACAGGATGAGAAGTATTGGCCACTAATGCCTCCATTGCCTTCGTATGGGTATGGAAGGGAGCGTCCTGGGCCTCGATATGGCAGTTTGATTCATGGTCAGAATCTTAAAGATGTTGTGATAACAGGTAAGGAATTTTCTTCTTGCTTCGAGTTAGTTAAAGGGTTCAGAAGTCTTCATCGTTCATAATAAAGGTCTTCAGTTAATATTGAATGTCATTGTGATCACTGATCTCATTCAAGTATTTATTTTGCAATACAATCTATTTGGTGTATTTTTAAGATGAAGAAACATCAACATATTTTCTTGATCTCTTCATTTTAGTCCCAAGAAGAAAATAATATTGTATCTTATCTGTATAGTTGAAATGCCAGTATTTCTAATGCTTAAGCTAATGGCGAACAGAAATCTGAACATTTCCTCAATTTTGAGTTATATTTCTTCAATTTTGGAATTTTTGTATTGGTCTGAATCCAACATAGTTTACTAATACTCCCTTGATGTATCTTAGTTTGGTGAGTGTATGCTACCCCCATAAACCTTATTAAAGGAAAAAGGCTTAGGATATCGTAAATCTTTCATGATTTACCCGAATCCTCATTAATCTTATACTGATTGATTAAGAAATCACTCTTAAGGGCGGCTTAATGCACTATTAAGGATAAATCCATGGATATCCAGGATACCCTAGATAGATTAGAAGCAGTGCACTGATTAGAAGGAAATTGTGACCAAGATAGACTAGAACATGACTGTTCTACTTCTATCTGTCTTTTTAACCTTTGCTTTCCATCCATCTTTATGTAATGCTTCGGATTAATTTCAAAATTTCTCTCATTTCATCTATTGCCATGATTGACAGGGCATAATGGCACTATAAATGGACAAGGACAGGCATGGTGGAAAAAATTTCGCCAGAAGCGTCTCAACTATACAAGGGGGCCACTTGTTCAGATCATGTGGTCTAGTGACATTGTAATCACTGATATTACTCTACGTGACTCTCCTTTTTGGACGCTCCATCCATATGACTGTAAAAACATCACAATAAAAGGTGTTACAATTTTGGCTCCTGTATTTGAAGCTCCAAACACCGACGGCATAGATCCTGGCAAGTATCTTCTATTCTACCAAGTACAAAACTATTTCATATTGTAATTATGAACTACTTCTGATCAGTTTGATCAAGTGATCTTTTTTTCTTCTATTTGTTTGGAGGGAGCGGGGCTGTTAAGGTGTCAATATTTTCGGAGTGTCTTCAGGTCTCTGGATGATTAACTTTGGAATTTACAAAGCTGTTTTCTATAACATATGTGAATGTATTTGTCTGTTTTATGAAAACAAGATGTACTCAATTCAACCTTTCTGTTATTTCTGGATTTTGTTTCAATCATATACCATATTACCATAGAGATAGGCGGAGAAATACTACTTGGAATGTTAATCTATACTAGTTTTGTTGTTGGATGAAGAATGTTAATAATCTCAAATTTCTATGGCTTGCGCAGACTCTTGTGAGGATATGTTGATAGAGGACTGTTACATAAGTGTGGGAGATGATGCAATAGCAATAAAGAGTGGTTGGGATCAGTATGGAATTGCTTATGGAAGGCCTTCCATGAATATAATGATCCGAAACCTTGTTGTTCGCTCTATGGTCAGGTGAATCCCTTTCTCAACTAACTCTTACCTCTCTGCATGGCCCTTGCCTTTCGGCATATTTTTTTATGAAATGTTGTTCTTTGTTAGTTAGTGCTTACCTTATCAAATATTGTGATTTTAATATGTTGATGATTTTATGAAATGAAACAGTGCTGGTATCTCAATAGGCAGTGAGATGTCTGGTGGGATATCCAATGTCACGGTGGAGAATCTTCTCGTGTGGGATTCTAGGCGGGGTGTGAGGATAAAGACTGCACCTGGACGAGGTGGATATGTGCGGCAAATAACTTATCGGAATATAACGTTTGAGAATGTCCGTGTTGGAATTGTGATGAAGACAGATTACAATGAGCACCCTGATGATGGATATGACCCTACAGCACTTCCAGTTATAAGAGACATTAGCTTCACCAATGTCTATGGCCATGGAGTTCGTGTGCCAGTACGTATTCACGGTAGTGAAGAGATTCCTGTGAGAAATGTAACTTTTCGTGACATGTCAGTTGGCTTAACCTACAAGAAGAAGCACATCTTTCAGTGTGCATTTGTACATGGCCGTGTAATAGGGACCATTTTCCCATCTCCATGCGAGAACCTTGATCGGTACAATGAGCAAGGACAACTGGTTAAACATTCCATGTCCCAGAACGTAACAGATATAGATTATGATTTTTGAGGTTATGTTCAATTTACTCGTGCTGCAATTTATGTCTGTATTAGATTCATTTTTCGTGGGGTTGGAGCAGTCATGTCCTACATTCTTTTTTTCTCCTTTTGTAATTTGTCTTCCCCTCTCCATTTTATAGCTTTCTGAAGTGGAGTTGTAAATACGTAAAAAATTACAGATGCTTATGAAAATTATACGTTCACAAACCCTTAGTTCGTGTTCACAGTTATAAAATTCTCTAAATTATAAAATGTCAAAATATATTTTTTTTAATCTGTAACAAAAGAAACCTAAATCATAGTTGAAACAATAAAATTTTGATTTTTGATTCATATTTTGTCTAAAATAAATAAATTTTGATGCGGAAGATTGTTATAGTATTCTAATTATCTATACAAAAGAAATTAAAAACATGAAAGCTACAAATAAATTGACTTAAGACTTGAGATAAAAAGTAATAACAAAAAAATATTTGAGGGACTAAAAGTCTAAAACTTGATGAAATTTTTAGAGGAATTAAAAACAAAATTTTAAAAAATTTAACAAGGTATTTTTTTTTTTTTTGTCAAGTGGTTGGGGTTCACATTTTAAATGTGGAAGAATGGGAAATCCAAGGTTCGAACTCCGGTCTCTAATGTGGAAGAATGTCAGTTGGTTGCAGCTACCAACTGAGTTATGCTTATAATTTTATAAATCAAAATGATGTTGTATTCTTTTTGCTTCACTAAAAAAAAAATCCGTTGGGTTTTTTCTAGTAATGTTTTAATGAAACATATTCTCGAAGGACATTCAAAGGGGAGTGTTATGAATAGCTTAAGTGGATATCCACAAACCCTTATAATTTTATCTCTTAAGTGACACCCTTTTATTTATCTCCTAAATCACACATTTTAATACTTATCTTTACGTATTTAACTCTCAAGTCATATCATTGTACTTCTCTATAAATAAAGACCACATCCAAGATAATGGTAAATCATAAGAAATACATATAATCCTCTCTAGTGTGTCTCTCTTTTGCTCTCCTTCTTTGTTTCTCTCTTTTTTTTTTTATCTAATTCTTTAACAATTTTAACTTTTATTTTAAAAGACCCAAGGCTAATGGGAATCACAAATAATTACATCATAAAAGTAGGGGTCCATGATGGGCCCAACTCGTGGTACTAGCAATGGATTAGAGCTTTCACAATGGTAGTATATTAAAAGTGACACCTTAAATGGATCACATGTGTACACATCCCTTATTTATATTTTTTTTTAATAAAAATACATATTAATGACTCAAATAATAAGGATTTCAATGAAAAATATTTAAATAAGTCACACTAACTTTACATAATTATACAAAAAATATTGTATGAACTTAAATTTCTGCCACATTTTTTAATAATTTGAAAATACAAAAATTAACATTACAAAGTTTACATTCCTTCATTAAAAAATAATAATAATAATTTGCATAAGTTACATTTTATTTAAAATGATGACATATTTTATTAAAATATTACTTCTTTTGGAAGTTAGACCAACTAGTACCTATTTTATAATTTCTTGTAAACGTGAAACTCGTTAGTTGCTCAGGAGAAAGATGATTCTTATATATTATATGTTGCTTAACATAGACCATTTTTTCTTCCTTCAATAGGAGATCCTTAGCAGAAAATGATTCTTGTTAAAGTAAGAAACCCCGTTGAATATTCTATTAGAAACTTTTTGCCCCTAAAATAATCTTTGAAATGTTATATTTGGTGGTGTACAGGAATCCACAAGAAAATGCAAAAGACATGGTATTTCCGTATTCGGTGAAGACATTGGAGGAGTTAAATTTCATTGGAAGACTGTTATATATGTGGCGGTATAGTGATGGAGACGGATAAACATGAATTTCACGTGGAAGCGTACAAGAAAACACAATTGGATATATAAATTGGAAAATTGGCTGCAAACTCTCACAACCATACTAATGAAGACTTGCGCTCGTGACACGTATCAAAGTAGTAGACAAAATAAATTAAGATTTCAACCAATTTCAAAATTATTATACTACTTGATAATAGTGAAATTTAGTCGTAATAGTTATTACTCTTATAATAATTATTAATGTAACGATTGACCTGATGCATCTTCACCGTCTTCGTTTATTTTTTTAAATATTGTGATCTTGTTCTTAAGCTCTGCAAAATTAAAGATCAACGTGAACAAATAAAGTAAAATGTGTGTGAAGATTGAAGCTCCTTTACACACTTTGATCATGTGAATGTCGCTCCTCGACTCTTCTCTTCTCTTCTCTTCAATAATATTGATAGGTCTTGTATTCAAATGATAAAAGGTAGGGTGACAACACAACATATTTCTCTATCTCAGACCACGTTTAGGGTGCATGTGGTCTGCACCATCCTAATTCAAATCTAATCTAATAGTGGACGTTTTCCATACGCAGGGCATCCAATCCACCAACTTTGCATGAAAACTCATTTTTATCATCATATTTTTTACAAAATTTCAACCCACTCGTTCATAGACTTCGCAAATTTCAGTAATGAGTGTGATTTCACCCGCTCTTTACCTCTTTCTTACTCTTCATATGATGTAATATTCTAGTAGCTCGAGAAATTTATCAAGGATGTCTTTGTCTTCCAAACAAGCATGCTCTTAAAAATTAAAGAGGAAAGTTGATTTACACCAGTTTGCTATCACCGTTAAGGAAGTATATCTTGCATAGACTCAAGTTTATCCTTCTTCAGTATCAAAACAAATAAAGAAAGAAAATTAGCAAAAAGTCACTTTAGTCCTTCACTCTGCACCTTGTTGTTACATAGGTCCTTGACTCAGGATTAAATACAAAAAAGTCATTGACTCTGCACTTCCGTTATCGCTTTAGCTTCTGACGTTAAATAATTCTGTTAAGTGATGATGTGACACATGTTTTACGATGACATGACATATGAGGTGTCACAATAACTAAAGTGAAAGTAGAAAATAGTCAATTTGGTCCCTGAACCAAAAATCAATATCCATAAATTGAATCTCAAATCCCTAAATGTCATCCCTACATCCCTTAAATTGAAAATTGAAAATCCCTAAATGTCAAGTATTTTATTTGACAATATTAATATAACATTTTTTTTTTGGTCGAAATATAACGTTCTTTTATTTAAAATTAAAAAATAGAGATTAATAATACCAACATTATTTTTTTTGTTACACAATTAGTTGTTTAATACCATGGACAAAGTTTTACCGTTAAACATAAAAAAAATCCATAAAACTTTCAATAGAACATACAATATTCAATATATCTGAAGGAAAAAAAAACTACAATATTTAGAAAAAAGTCACATTTTTTTTACAAGAGAAAAAAGTCACGGTGTATACTTTTTTAGGCTGTTAAAAAAAAGTGTATGTTTTTTTAGAAATTTAGGAAAGACATTTAGGAATTTATTTAATCATTCTTTAACTATTCTCTTTATCTAAAATACACTAAAGAATCAAAGATCAATGTCATCCAAATTAAATCCATAATTCAACTCGACAAAACAAATTATGAACAAAATGCACATTGTCATCTCTTTCATTATTATGATTTTGGTTTAGAAATAAAGAACTATTACTACTCGATTAGTACAACTAATTAAAAAATATTTTACTAACAAATGTCTTAAAGACATTGTTTAAAAAACCCACAAAAAAAAAATATGTCTTGAAAATACAAGTTAAACATATAGAAAAATTATAGCTACATAATTTTCAATATAAAAATTACTACTTTTAAATAATTAAACAATGTCATAAGTTAGTATTTCTTCATGAATACCATAGTAGTATTTGTATTTGTCACCATAATACTTGTATTTGCATTTGCATTTTCATTTCATTTATTCTTTATTGCTGTAATGTAATACTCCCTCAGCTGATTCATGCACATCCTTGTCCATTCCACTTGTCGTCGGTCACCGTTAACCAGCACCAGTCACATAATTATACTACTATTATTAAAATTAGAATGTGCATAAAAAAAAAAGTAAAAAGAATGTGCATAAAATAAAACAGCAGAGAGGGGAACATGGGTCATGGGGCACTTGGGAAGAATTGCCTCGTTACTCGTTACGTTGTGGCCCACGCGTATCATTACCTTTGTACTCCTTCACGTATCGCATTTATGAAGAAAACGTCACTTTCAAATTTAAATTTATTATTACCATCTCCATTCTATTCTTTTTTAATTAGTGTTATGAGACATTGGTTAAAGACCTTAAATGATAATTTTTTTATAAAAGTTTGTGTAATCACTGCATTGAAAATTGAAAACTTTGATATTTTAAAAAAATAATCTCTTAATTTAGCATGCTTAAAGAGTGCCTCATAAATGCTCGTTAACAAAACTCTTGCTAATTTTACACAACCAAAACAATCAATAAATGCAATTATTTTTATAAAACAATTTATACTTTTATTATAATAACAAACAATTTATTCAAAAAAGACACTTAAAAGTAATGGAGAAAGTAATAATTGATATATACTATTTTGTCTCATTTTAATTTGTCTCTTTAAAATTGTGGCAATACTTTTTTTTTAGCAAAAAATTGTGGCAATTCTTAACAAATGATTACTAAGTTAATTTTAATGGAAAACATTACTACAATATTTAGAGTTAATGTTCGAACCTTAGTTGATAAACAAATTATTTTATACTCTATTTTTCTCTATATATAAGTTTTTTTTTATATTTTTTAAACAAAAGTTGTTAGTACAATTAATGTATTTATTTTTTGTGTTGATGTTACCAAATTGTCATTTGTTTATATATGTATAAAATTTGATTTTTCATATTTAAAGACGAATTAAGGAGGATTAATTAAAGACTTATATTTAGATACAAAATTATAGTCAAATGAATGATTTTATAGATGAAGAGAGTCTTGTATTCTCTCTTTCAGAGAAAGAGTTCCCAATTTTTTAATTCAAATTTAAATCCGTGAGATATCATACTACTTACTAGAAATTTATTAAGTTCATGAGTAGAGATAATATAAAAATCAAAAGTGAAATTAAGTTTTTTGGCAATAAAAAGTTGAATTGAATTAAATAATGTAATTTAAATATAGAAAAGAAAATTTAAAAAGACGCGGTTTGTTCACGTGATACTTGCCTCGGAGGCGTTTCGTAATGTCAGTAAACAATAACGTACCCACCCGCATTTAATTAATTGACTCTCAATCTTCGAAAAAGCAAATCAAGGAAGGGGCAATTACGTAATTTGACGGAGTGCAGGAGGGAAAAGCGACAAAGCTTACCGCTGCCGTTTACCAAACGCAAAGAACACGTGTTCTAAATTACTGACCAATATTATTAAATTAAATAAATGACCTTCGAATAAAGAAATGTCAGATATTGGACTTTACAAGTGCAATATAGGTCAGAGAGTTGCCAACTGCATGAGAAAAGAAAATGACCCCAAAACCACCCATTTCTTCCTCGTGCTTCAATTTCGTTTTCCCTACTTTCCAATTAAATTAATTATTATATTTTGAGCGAGTTGTGCTTGTAATTATCAAATTAGTAGTTTTTTTTAGGGGGACAACAAGTCTAAGTAATTGTAAAGTCTATATATAAAACGAGAACAAAACCTCCTCATTCACAAACAAAGCGTGTGCAGTTTCTCTTATGTGTTGTGTCCTTCAACCCACTTTCTCTTCTGTTTCTTTTTATTCCAATGTCGACTTCCTCGGACATTTCTGGTTTTTCCGGCAACAAACTGACAAAATCTTCGGAGAAACCTACGTTTTCTCAAACTTGTAATCTATTGAGCCAATATCTCAAGGAGAAGAAGGGTAGTTTCGAAGGCCTTAACCTTCACAAGCCATGCACCCCCGAAACAAATGGTAAATTAATTTATTTTGAATTCAGTTCCTATAGTTTTGGTTTAGACTATTCTCAAAAATTGGTAAAACAGAGTATAATTTCATTTCATTTCAGATATTTTCCCTTATTTTTCTCCATTCGGTTACAATTGGGTTATTTAAGTTTTCTTTTTCTTTTTCTTTTCAATCTACAGGGTCATCACCTGGTTCATCTTCTCACTCTGGAATAACCATGGATTTGTTTCCCACAAACTTGACACCGAAAAACCTTACAACTATGGATTTTTTCTTTCCAAGGTGAGTTTTTGTGCTTCTTCAATTCATTTTTTGTACCATTGTTTGAGTCATTACTCACAATCTTGTTTTGTTTGTTTACAGAGTTGTTAACCCTATGGTTAAAGAGCCTGAAACTGCACAATTAACAATGTTTTATAATGGACAAGTTATTGTGTTGGATGATTTTCCTGCTGAGAAAGTTGAGGAGCTGAAATCATTTGCTAGAACTCAGGCTCAGCATTCAGATGTTCCTTATATGATCCCTCAACAACCTCCCTCACTAATTGGTAATTGATTTTGAATTTGATTGATCACTATTGTGTTTTGAAACAAATACAGGATATTGTTTTTGGTATTAGGGATGAATTTTTTATTTAATTGATCGTAACTTTTAATTTCTTTGCAGATATGCCAATTGCTAGAAAAGCTTCACTTCGTCGATTCATGGAGAAGAGGAAAGATAGGTATGCCTCTGGAACAAATTAAATTCAAGTTTTATATATGGAAATTCTTCTGCATGTTGAAATAATCTCAAAATATATTTTTTTGACTGGAAATTTATGTATGCATCATGTCATTTTCTTAGTATTAAAAATCTTAATCTAGATTCTAGTTTGCCTCTTGTTATGAAGTATTTGCTGAGTGATGTTGTTTTGGCCTAATTTAATAACATTGTTATTTTCTTATGTTGTGTTTGCAGAGTTTCTGCCTATTCACCATATCAAAGAATCTGTCCTGACTCCTCTGCTCCAGAAAAGCATGCTGAATCCGCTCCATGGCTTGTGTTAGGTGCTAAATCAATGTAAATATCAGAGAAATCGCAGTGTTAAATAGTTTAACCTTTTTTGTTTATATTTTTTATTTTGATCGGCCTCTTAGCTAGTTCTCTATCATTGTCATTTTAAAATTTGTTCAGTTCCTAAGACTGTATAGATCTAACTTAGTTCTATTAGCTGGGTTGTAATTAATTTTTGTCATTCTTGAATTTAATTTTCTAGTTTCTTGTGTATGTTTTCTTCTTTCCTCCATTTATTGCTTTCATGCGCTCCTTTTATTTTGCTAAGGAAGACACTCAAGCAATCTGGGTGATCAAGAAACCGTTAAAATAAAATAAAAATAGAAATTTTATTTCAATAAGTATGAATTTGATCTCTAATCATAAATTTTAGAGCAATGCTATACATCAAGAAAGATTTTATCAAGAAAAATTCAAGAATGACATGGTACAATAATTACCTTTAGATTTTATCAAGAAATTGTCCTGAAATTAATGTTAGCCAATAAAATCTCTGCCTGGCCGGAAATCATGGGGTGGTGGGTGTTATGTATGTTTTTTTTATGAAATGTTAATAAATGAGATTGAAATTTAAGGGTGATTATTGTGCCATATCATTCTTAAAACTTTCTTGATAAAATCATTCTTGATATCTAGCATTTTCCTAAATTTTATTCACATTAGTGTGTTTTCCTTTAGTAATCTTAGCCGCGTTAAAAAGTAAATGTTAAAAAACTAAAACCATTGTCACCATCTGACGTGACAAGAGGCCAATTTGCCTTGACAAAAAATCCTGTTTCGTAACGGTTTTTTACAACGAGTTTATAACTTATTTCATGACCTTATAAGCTATTTTTCAGACGTTATTCTAAGGCCCCGTTTGGATAAACAACTTATATAGATGCTTATAGCATTAGGGCTTATAACATTAGAGCTTACATCGTAAGCTCTTATACTTGATAAGCTATTTATGTTTGGATATGTACACTAAAAAGTA